>Ga0209075_1002417_pt1 | contig 16467 bp, 9 predicted proteins | sample Stecom2011_FD_187523 | JGI IMG/M metagenome (GOLD analysis project Ga0209075, IMG submission 187523) | Agricultural soil microbial communities from Utah to study Nitrogen management - Steer compost 2011 (SPAdes) (version 2) | ecosystem: Environmental > Terrestrial > Soil > Agricultural land...
GTGATAAAGCCACTTAAGAAGCTCATGTCTTTACGGGTAATCAATACATAGGCGGATAGACCGGTAAACACGAAAGCTGTCATCGCAAAAGCTGAACTGATGACGCTGCCACCATTGGGCATGCTCATGTACATATTTAAAATTGGACCCAGTGTATAGCCCATAAAGCCGGTTAACGCGAAGGTGGTCAGTAAGCCCCAGCCTGAGTTACGCAGTTTCATGGTTAGAAAAAATAAACCGTAAAAACCAACCAAGGTCAGCATAATGCCTGGGTGCGGCATATTCATTTGTTGCGAAATATAGGCAACCAAGCCACTGAACGCTAAGGTCAGAGCGAGTAAACCATAGGTATTACGTAACACAGCACTGCTTTCTGTTCCTGTAGCAGTGGCTTGCTCTAACGAGTAATTCTGTTGTTCACGCATTTTAAACTCCTGAAATAAGTATGCTGCGAGTCATCATAGCAACAAATTCAATAAATTAGCGGAAATAGTTTGACAGTAAAAAATAATGCGCTATTATGAGCGCCGTTGAAAGGGAGGAGTGGCCGAGTGGTTGAAGGCAACGGTCTTGAAAACCGTCGATGGGCGACTATCCGTGAGTTCGAATCTCACCTCCTCCGCCAAATTTAAGAAAAACCTCTGAGAAATCAGGGGTTTTTTTTCGCCTGTCATTTATTGCAGATTCCGCGCTAGACAACAGTTCAGCGCTTATTTATCTTTACACATAGGTATATGGAAACCGCAGTACGCCAAAGACTCAGCTAAATTAATATAGGTAAAGGATGATGCGTAAGATTGTAGGGCTGTTGCGCTTTATCTCATTAGCTTCGCTGGGTTTGCTGTTTAATGGCATAGCGGCTTATTTGATTTTTAATCCCAACCCTGAATCTCTTGCTCTGAGTTGGCTCGCTGTCGCTGTCTGTGCGCCGCTAGGCTTAAATGCTTGGTATTGCTTATATACGGGCAAACAGGCGTGGCTGACACGTCTAGGGCCTTTGCCTTAGCTTCCCTGCTCTTGCGTTTTTAAAGATCCTGCAATTGAGTTCTATATAAAAACCACATTAGCATGAGCCTTATAGCTGCTACACAGACGTCTCAAGATTAGCGATGCCAAACGGGATATGCACCGATGGCAAGCGTGCCGAGGCCGGTTCGAGATGTAGTTTTTGATCATCAAAAAAGATATGCGGCTGCATAATATCCAGAACTTTAGCTTTTTCTACGCCACCCATGAAAAAGGCTTCATTCACGTCAATGCCCCAGTGCCGCATGGTGTTGATCACACGCTTGTGTGCAGGTGCATTGCGCGCGGTCACGATGGAAACACGCAGGATGGGCTCGTAGCTTGGATCTTGCAGTTTTTTCTGCGCTTCCATGGCTTGAATATCAGCAATACGCTTTAAGAAGGGTTTTAACGGCCCAGGCGTGTGCGGAATATCTTCACGAGAGGTTTCGTGCTCGTGGAAGTCGCCAAGGCTCTGTGTGGTTTTGTAGACGGTTTCTGCTTCATCGTCAGCTACGACACCGTCAAAGTCGAAAGCAATCCGCAGTTGCGCGTCATTGCTGTCATCTTCAATTTCACCTTTGAGGATCTGTCCTGCTGGGTAGCCTTCAGCCACTGCGCGCTTTACGTCATTCGCATTGGCTGATAAAAACAACTCAATGTCAAACGCTGGAATATACAAATGTGGGGATTTGCCCTGCATAAAAACGGCACGCGTAATGGGTAAATCATAATACTGAATAGAGTTCATCACCCGTAAGCCAGTATCTGGGTCATTACGTGATAATAAAATAACTTCAACCGGTGGATTCTCAGGATTGAGTTGGTTGAGTGAGAGTAAGCGGCGGATAAATGGGAAAGCCACACCACGTGCCAGTGGCTGATCTTGGTTGTCACGTTGATAGTCGCGATAGACTTGCTCACCCGCTTGTCGGAAGACTTGATCAGAAGCGGTTAAATCAAATAAGGCGCTGGAAGCTAAGCCAATCACCAAGCGACTACTGAGGTCAAACGCCATGCTGAACTACCTATGCGAAGATTTTTTTAATCGTAATGGAGCTCAGTATAGCGTTTAAACTCGGTAGCAGAACAATACTGCTACCGCCAGTACTACGGCCTTAGGCAGCCAAATTATTAGGCTGCTGAAGCGTTCGCGCTGTTTAGACCTGCCTGTATATTCCAGGCATCGACTAGGAGTCTGCTTTCCAGCCCCATAGATGCATGGTTTGCTTGATCTAAGACGTCACGACTGTGACTGATTGCATTGATTTGCGCTGTAATGAAGCGCCCCATTGTTTTGAATACTTTTAGGTTATCCATACCCTTACCTCTTTTTTTATAATATGAGCACAGCTTGCGCTGTAAAGCCTCCCGAAAACGAGACTAAGCAAATAGACTTATTTTGTAAAAGTAGGTGGTTTGCAGAAATACAGCAGCACTGATTAACAGTGATCGGTATTGACCGAAAGTTTTCTTGGCGAAAAAAGGCGGTGTCGCACTTGGATGTTGTAAGAGCCGAAGCTTTACAGTGTATCGATGGTGTTCTCTCTGTACCACGCCACTCAAATTGTCGATTGAGTCGGGATAGGGGTATAAATATACATGAGTTGATTCTGTTTAGCAAGTAGCATGCCATCATTAAGTTTTGATGGCATGCTCTAACGCTCTGCTAGTGCGCAACTACGCCTGTACTAGGCGCTGTTGTAGTCTTTATGTGGCTGCCTCGCAACTCACCATAAAGGTAGACTATAACCAACGATCAAACGGTTTTCATCTAAATCGCGGAAGAAGTTTGAACGCACCATGGAGTTTCTCCAGCGTACGCTAAAGTTTTTCAAAGGGCCTTCTTGGAAAGCATAAGTGACATCAAAGTCTCTTTCCCACTCATTACCTGAGGATTTGTTATCGCCGCGATCAACGCCGCTACCACTGACGTAACGGGTGAAAAGACTCAAACCTGGAATACCTATACCAGCAAAGTTGTAGTCATAGCGCAACTGCCAGGACTTTTCATCTTTTGCCGCAAAATCACGGATTTGTGAATAGTTAACCAAGAAAGGATCGGTTCCAGCGACATAAGCGTAGCCAGTATCACCGGTCATTTTCTGATAGCTAGCACCGACCTTGCTGTAACCAAAGGCATAGGTCAGCATCCCTGAGAAGGCTTTGTTATCAACATTACTTTTGCCATCATTGGTTGAGCGTGAAAAGCGCAAATCAGTCTTTAATGAACGCTTATCGCCTAAGTTCCATACATGTACGCCGTTTAATACATGCTGCTTATACAGGTCATCTAAGTTACTGAAACTGTAGGTGGTTGATAAATCGCTGTTCCATTTGTAATTAAAGCTTGCAAAGTCAAAAGCCGTGCTCTCGCCTTCTTTACCTGCTTTAAACTTGCTGCCTTTAACTTTAATTTCACCATTGGCGACATTATTAATTCTAAGCACTTCATTATCAGAAGAGTTACGTTGATTGACGCGGTTAAGACGTCCGAGATCAACAGTGAGGCCATCAATTTCTTGCGTGGTCAAGATACCGCCTTGGAAAGTTTGCGGTAACAAACGTCCTTCAAGGTTGGTGCCTACAATCGGTAAACGTGGCATTAGTGTGCCAACTTTTAATACGCTCTTTGAAACTTTAGCTTTTGCAGCAACACCGAGGTCACCATAGTTGTCTTCGGCCTTTCCTGTGCTTTTACTCACTTGCAGCAGTTGTGTATCACTGCGACCACGACCTGAATCCAACTTTATCCCAACTGAACCGATTGCATCTAGACCAAGACCGACAGTGCCTTCGGTATAACCCGACTCAAAGCGCAAGATAAAGCCTTGTGCCCATTCTTCTGACTTGCTGCGGAACTCATCTTTACCAACCAGTTTTGGTGGCTTGGTATTGGTGCTTGTGGTTGAATCACGAAAATCGCGATTCATATAAAAGTTGCGTAGCTCTAAACTGGCTTTACTGTCATTGATAAAGTCAGCAACGGCCGCAGACGGCACTGCTAATAAGAGACTGCCAGCAGTTGCTAAAGTAATAGCGCGTGCCAAGGGTGAGAAAATCATGGTTTTTCCTTATTGATGAAATCATACGGAGCCTCAATGAGACTCCGTAGCTTGATGCGTATTAGGTTTTATTCAGCAGTAAACGTGCGTGAGCGCAATGCTTCAGGCCTTAAGAAATCTTTGCGGCCGACATTGTCATGATCACCCAGCAAGCGTCCATTTACTTCTAGGCCGTAACTGCTGTGCTTATGGAATGTATCCAAATACTTTTCGCGCGTTTCTTTAACGTTGCCTGTGTAGCGCGGGTCTTGAGGGCGCTCTTGCGTGTTGATGTAGTACGCTACATCCCAAGCCGCTTGATCACTTAGACTGTTAGGACGACCCAGTGGCATGTTGTGCTTAATGAACGACGCCAAAGTAAAGTGGCGAATAATTCCTGCACCCCAGTTATAAGAGTCATCTCCCCAAACTGCTGGAAATATGACCTGCCCGTTTTCGACGAGGCCAGCGCCGTCTTCGCCATGACAAATGCTGCAATTTTCTGCATAGACTTTAGCACCACGCTCATAGTCCATTTTTTGTGCAGGTTCAGCAAGGTTAGGGTAACCACGCCCATACATCTTGCCGCCCGGTTGGTACATCGGCACACCTTTAGCCAACCATTGGTGATAGGCCGTCAGTGCCAACATATCATCACTACCGTATGCTGGTGGCTTACCATTCATTGAGTAGGTAAAGCAGCCGGCAATACGTTCTTCTAAGTTATTGACATGATCGTTTTTAGGACGATACGCCGGCAAAGTTACGGCTGCAGGCCAAACGGGACCCGCAAAAGGTAGGCGCCCTTCCCCCATGTGACAACTGTTGCAATTCATATTGTTAAAGACGTTTTTGTCGCGCAATTGTTGTGTATTAACAAACAGGTCATAGCCACGACGAATCACACGCTTCAACTCGGGGTGAAAATCACTCTTTTCCAGATCCTCCATGGTTGGCGGTACATGCACGTACTCGCCTTCGGCTGGCTCTGGATTATTCACCGGAAAACGCTGTTCAGCCTGTGCCGCAAAGCTGAGTACGCTGGCCGCAACGGCAAACGCTAAGCTGTTGATGAGGAGATGTTTAGATGTTTTCATTTTTGCTCTCCCTTGCGCTGTGCTGGCTGGCGCGATAACCACTGCGATACAGCACGAATATCTTTGTCATTCATCCGCTCTGCAATAGCGAGCATTAAATGCTGCGGATCATTGTTACGCTTACCGGACTGCCAAGCGTGCAACTGATCGGAAATATAACCTGCATGCTGTCCAGCTAAGTGTGGAAATGTTGATCCTACACCTAAATTCTCAGGTCCGTGGCAGCTCGAACAAGGCACAATGTAGCGATCCCAGTCGCCTTGCATGGCAAGTTTTTCACCATGTGCTAACTCTTCTTCGGTTGCTGCTGGATCCCCCTGCCCTTGTACTGCAGGCAATTGACTGTAGTACACCGCAATATCTTTAAATTGCTGATCATTGAGCATATTAACAAAAGGCATCATGGTCGGACTGTTACGAGAACCGTCCTTCACATCTTTCAATTGCTTATATAAATAGTCTGCATTTAATCCAGCAATACTGGGCCAAGACTCGCCACCAGGAATATTCATGCCGCCACCGTTGGCTTGGTGGCAAGCAACGCACATAGCAGCGGCTTGCTCACCTGCTTTGGCATCTCCTTCTAGTGCATGCGCCGAGGTTACAGCAAGGCATAATGTTGCAGCAGCTAGAGTCATACGATGAATTCTTTTCATTGTGACCTCTTTTTCCTTACAGGCTCTAATAATATGTTCATCAATCTATGCTTGATGAATATCAATATATACGATGCCACTATAATTTATAAGGCTATAGAGTATTTATCTCGTATCTGTTGACTGTGTAGCGCTAGACTTTAGTCTCTAGCTGCTGTTTGGCAAACAACACCGCAGGTTGCAAACCGCTGATGCGTTCAACTTTACGGCGCACACTGGCAGTAAAAATACCAGGCAGGCTTTCAATTAAAGTGAATTTATTTCTTGCTCTAGTAATCCCTGTGTAAAGCAGCTCTTTGCTCAAAACAGGGTTGAGTCGGTCAGGTAAAATCAATGCCGTATGGCTGAATTCAGAACCTTGTGATTTATGCACGGTCATGGCAAATACGGTTTCTACCGCGGTTAAGCGGCTGGGTAGAACAAAACGCACCCCCCCTTGGCCGTCATTGCGTGGGAATGCCACGCGTAAAACCTGTTCAGCAGGATGCCCATCACTGCTAGACATATCGCTTGGCAGATATAAAGCAATACCAATGTCGCCATTCATTAAACCCAAGCCATAGTCATTGTGCGTGACCAATACTGGACGGCCTTCATACCAGCCTTGAGTGCTGCTGATCAGTTGCTTTGCGCATAACAGTTGGGCAACGCGCTCATTCAATCCTTCAACGCCAAACTCACCCTTACGTAAAGCACTGAGTAAGCGAAACTCATCGAACGCTTGCAGTACTTGACTGGCCCATTGCTGCCAAGACGGATCATGCAGAGGCTGCTGCGCATCTGGCCGTGACTGAGCTAAAACGTGTAGATAATGGCTATAGCCAACAGCTGTATTGAGTTTGTCTGATGTGCCAGCTTCACCCAATAATAAGCGCTCGAATGCTGCGCTACTGTCCTGCTGTAAGGATAAATAGCTGACATCTTGGCGCGGTGTTTTAAGTAACTGCAGAGCTTCTTGCCAATCACCTTGATTGACCGCGCGTGCGAGTTGGCCAATTCCTGAGTCGGCGCCAAAGCGCCGCGAATGCCTTAGCATCACGGTGCGCTGCGCCAAAGGCTGCTGCTCTGCGCTACCGACACACCAAGGTTGCGCTTGCAGCTTTTCATTGCACAACGTCTCAAGCTGATGCTGCGTTTGCTCACTGTAATAGCCCAACTGCGCATCAGCGCATAAATCGCCCAGCACTGAACCAGCTTCTACCGAGGCCAGCTGATCTTTATCGCCCAACAAAATAAGACGAGCGTGGGTTGGCAAGGCTTGCAGCACGTTGTACATCATCTCCAAATCGATCATCGACGCTTCGTCGATCACCAATACATCCAGCACTAAAGGGTTGCTGCTGTTGTGTCGAAAATGCCGTGTATTGGGCAAGCTACCAAGCAAGCGGTGCAAAGTTGAAACGTCAGAGGGGATATTGTCTTTAACATCGTCAGTGACGGACAAGGATTGGATTTGTTGGCCAATTGACTCGGTTAAGCGTGTGGCCGCTTTGCCTGTCGGCGCGGCCAACTGGATGCGTAAGGTCTGAGCGTTATTTAACGCGGCTTGTTGTAATAAGGCCAATAAGCGCACCACTGTTGTGGTCTTACCGGTGCCTGGACCGCCGGTGATAAGTGTTAAGCGCCCTTGTGCAGCCATAGCACAAGCAACTTTCTGCCAATCTGTTTGACGTTCTCCGTCAAGATATAAAGGTTGGTTAAATAAGTCGTTTAAACGCCTGGGAAAGTCTTGCGGCAAGGTCAGCGGACTGTTGATACGTCGCACCAACTGCGCTGCAACGCTATGCTCATACTGCCAATAGCGCTGCAAATACAGGCGTCCATCCAGTAATACCAATGGTGAGGTGTGCGTATCTGCGTGGCTGCGTACCAGTTGACTGCGCCTTAAGCTGGCCAGCCAGTCGGTTAAACAAATGCCTGCTAAACGCTGCGAAGGTAGGTCTTGCGCGCATTCGAGCATTTGCCCTTCCGGGGGCAGCAATAGGGTTAAATCGGGATCTTTGATGAGTGTTGGCAGATCCAAACAAATATGCCCGTGGCCCAACTGATGACTGGTGAACGCCGCAGCCAATAACACTAAAGGCTCAGCGTTGGGGTCAAGCTGGCCGAATAATTTTGCTAAAGCAAAATCTAGAGGGCGCAGCCAACCCAATGTTTGCCAATGGCTCAATAGCTGCAAAACGCCGGCTCGACTGGCCAAATAATCGCTATCTATTTTCACAGGCTGTTCGGTGTCTGCAGGTGTTTGAGTGGGCTGATCCGTGCTCTCGCCAAAGAGTTGTCCTTGTTCAATCATTTACTGACCCTCCAGCGTATTAGCTTGAAATAGCAGATCCAACGTTTCGATCAGCTCACGTGGCGGTCGTACTTGGTGTAAACCTTGGCTTGAGTTTTGTGCGCCGCGTAAGAACATGTACACCGCGCCACCAACGTGTCGGTCATAGTCGTAATCGGTAATGCGTAATTTCAACAGGCGATGTAAGGCCAGTACATACAACACATATTGCAAGTCATAGCGGTGGCTTAATACGCAGGCATTCATCGCCTCCACGCTATAGTCGCTATGATCAACGCCAAGCCAGTTGGATTTATAGTCAATCACGTAATAGCAACCGGCATGCTCAACCACCAAGTCAATAAAGCCTTTAAACATGCCGTTTAAACGCTCACGCTCCAAATAAGGGCGCTCGGCACCGGGCAAAATATACTGACGGACTAAACGATCCAATTGCACCGTATCAACATTGTTGGTGGAAAACCAAAACTCCATTTCCGCTTGGTATTGCTTCAAGTTAGACAGCACCAGTGGCGTATCGGCCGCAACGACAAAAGCACATTGCAAGTAATCACTGAGCCAAGGCCAGAGCAGATCACTATAGGTTTCAAAACCATAGGACTGGCAACGAGTTTCAATCAAGTGCTGGGCTTTTTCTGGTTGTTCCAGCACCGCTGCAAAACCTTGCTCTGCAGCCCATTCCAATAAGCCATGCAAAAAGGTTCCAGGCTTTGCACCACGCGGAAAACTATGCAGGCCAAGCGGATCTTCTCCAGTATTCTGAGTGGCCGGTACGCTTGCCGCCGCATCGTAATGCTCATCATCACTGATGTTTTGGGCAAAGGGACTTTGTGGTGCTAAATCTTCGACCCGCTCACGGGTTTGTTGCGCCTCTTCAGGGGCTTGGGCGCTTAAGCGTAAAGCACTGTATGAGGCAATCCACCAGTGTTCACGGGTGCGCCGCTGCGCAATACGCCACTGTGCGCTAAAGGCTGTTGCCGCACTATTGGCACAGTTGGCATTCGGCTCTGGTGCCACAGCAATATGACCGACTTGCGCTAAGTCTGCAGACTCTTGTAGCGCTTGGCTGTAATCAGCAAACCAACTGCTCAGTGCTGCACTGCTGGCCAAGGGTTGCGCATTATTCAGCAAATAGCCGATGGCGCTGTGATGCAAAATAGATGCTTTGCCCTGTCCTTTCTTTAAATCAGCCATACCAACCCAGCAGGCGTGACGGGCGCGGGTCAAGGCAACGTAGAGCAGGCGCAAATCCTCACCCAACCGTTCCTTTTCTGCTTGCTCTAAATGCTGTGGGTCGGCATGCAGAATCAGTTTGCGCTGCTGGTCTTCTTGGATCATGAAAGGCTTTTTGCCATCTTGCGCACGAAATCCGCAAATAAAGGGTAGAAAAACTAAAGGGTATTCCAAACCCTTGGATTTATGGATGGTCACTACGCGCACCAAGGACTCGTCACTTTCCAGTCGCAATACTTGCTCTTGTGCGCTATCGGCTTGACCGGCGCAGGCCGTTTGTAGGTAGCGAAGCAAAGCAAATTCGCCGTCCAGTTCGCGGGCTGCATGTTGTAAAAGCTCTGCCAAATGCAATAGGTTAGTCAGTGCTCTTTCACCATCTGGGCGCTGTACTAAACGCTGCGGCAGTTCAAAGTCATGCATCATTTGCCGTAGCATCGGCAGCACACCTTGTTTGTGCCAGCGCTCTAAATAGGCTTTAAACTGCAAAACGCGTTGTTCCCAAAGCAACTCATCTTGGTTAATTCGTTCCAGCTCGCTGAGCGGTAATGCAAAGGTGCTGGATGCCAAGGCTGCTTTCAGAGCGCGTTCATTGTCAGGTGTTAAACAGGCCAATAGCCAAGTCAACATATCCTGGGCTTCTTGGCTGTCGAACACAGAGTCTTTATCGGATAAATACACGCTGCGCACATTGCGCTGCGCCAAGTGTTTGCGCATGGCTTGCGCTTCACGTAGGTCGCGCACCAGCACCGCGATATGGTTGGGCTGCAGTGTTTGCAGTTGTCCTTGCGCGTTTTCAAAGCCAGCCTGTTGCTGTTGCCCAAGATTTAGCAGTCGGACAATTTCTGTGGCGCTACTGGCGGCCATTGCTTCGATGTATTGATCACGCGAAAGGGGCTCATCAGACTCGACTAGCCATGCGCTCAAGGCAGGCTGTGTCTGCCCTTCGACCCACCACTGCTCTTTACGACCTTGCGCATGCACCGGGGTAAACGGTAAATCATTGCTGTTTTGCTGCTTAAATAAAAACGCGCCACGGCTGTTTGCGCGATCTTCCGCTAAGTTAAACAACTGGTTCACCGCAGCGACCATCGCCGTACTGGAGCGGTAGTTGGTATCTAAGTTGTAATGCCGCCCTGTGGTGGCGCGTCGTGCATACAAATAGGTATGGATATCCGCACCGCGAAAGCTGTAGATCGCTTGTTTGGGGTCGCCAATTAAAAACAAGCCACAATCGCTACGGTTATCCGCAATGGAATAAATACTGTCAAAAATGCGGTATTGCAAAGGGTCAGTGTCTTGAAACTCATCAATCATCGCAATCGGAAACTGCAGACGAATCACTTCCGCCAAGCGCTCTCCACTCGGGCCTTGTAGAGCCTGATCTAAACGGGTCAGCATGTCGTCAAAACCCATTTCCGCACGCTGTTGTTTTTCTAGATTAAAACGCCGTTTAACCCAGTGCGCTGCATGCCATAGCGCCTGCTCATCTAAAGCAAAAGTCAGCGCATTAAGCTGATCAGGCAAGCTTTGCATGGCCAGCAGCGCGGGGTGCTGTGGTACCGCGCTGGTGTCCTTCCACGCCTCATGTAAACCATCAGGGGTTAGCCGAGTAAAGCCTGTGCCAAGCTCTAATTTCTGCTGTGTAGCGTCGCTCGCCCATGTATTGATTTTATCGAACCATGGGGCGTAATAGCGTTTTTGGATTTTACTGCCATTAACGGCTTTTGCTGCCACTGCTTGATCAAGAATATCGCCCAGCTCTTGCGTCCAAACAGGCCAAGGGGCTTTAAGTTCGGCTAAAGTTTGTTGCTGCGCTTGAATACCGCTGTCCAGCAGTTCGTTAAGCGATTGCTGACGATCAGTGGCTATGGGCGCGCTGCTTTGCGCATGCAATAAAGGTTGGATTTTGCTTTGTAAAGCTGAAGGCTGCTGCCAATGCTCCAGAGTCCACAGCACATTATTACCTTGCAGTGGATAACAGTGCTGGCGCCAATAGTCTTTCACGACTAAGGCCAGTAAATCACTGTGATCGGTTTCTAAAGTTTGCGTGAAGAGACTGCCGCTATCAAAGGCATGCTCGCGCAGCATACGCTGGCACCATGAGTGAATGGTCGAGACCGCGGCCTCATCCATCCACTGCGCAGCTTGGTCGAGACGCTGTGCGCAAGCGGCCCATTGTTCTTGGGGATAGTCTTCACGCAACTGATAGAGCAAGGCATCCGGCTCGCTGACTTCATCGCGAAACACCTGTGATGCTTCAACTAACTTGGCGCGAATGCGATCACGCAATTCTTGTGTTGCCGCATCGGTAAAGGTCACCACCAAAATCTCCGGCGGGAGCAATGGCCGATTGAAGGCCGCCTCGTTATGCTCGCCATGCTGCAAGATTAAACGTACATATAAAGCGGCAATCGTATAGGTTTTACCTGTACCGGCACTGGCTTCAATTAAGCGGCTGCCATGCAAAGGAAAGGTTAACGCCAGCGGCTGAGTGCTCTCAAGATGACTCATGACGGCTCTCCTTCGCGGTCAAGCGTGGTAATAGATGCATTCGCTAATGCGCCATACAAAGCCTCTGCCCAATAACTAAACTGCCCATCGGCTTGCAGGTCAGCAAAGGTTGGAAACTGCCGCGCTAAGGCGGCGTTATTCTGCACTTCACCGGAAATGTTATAACCGCCTTCATAAATAGCTTTGGCTTTATCATCTGATTGAGTCTTTAAAAAATTCATCGCGGTTTTTAATGCGACTGGCAGCGGTGCGTCTATGCCTTGTTGCCATGCAGCCAGCCAAACCTCGACAATTTGCTGCGCTTCTAGAGTGGCTAGACTGGCAAAAGCAATGCTACTTTCTTGAGCAATCACAATGGTTTGCATGGAAATGCCGGTCGCATTGCTCAGCACATGTTCAACCCAAGGCCTTAGCAAACGATGCCAGCGTTTATCCTTGCCAACATTGATTTTTCCAGGCAGTAACTCAATTCGCGCATACTCGCTGTCTTGGCTTTCCTCCACTGCCGGTCGGCGCAATCCACTCAACCAGCCCTCGAGCTGAACCAGTCCGACACTGGCCTCAATAATGCGTGGATTATCTTCTTCGTGAGGCCAGACTTGGCAAAATTTTCGATAGTCTTCAAGCTGTGACAACAGCGGCTCAACCAGTTCAGCTCGAGCCTGCTCCCCAAAAGCGCACATAGGTAGCGCACCACTGCGTTGCAGCTTTTCACTGTGCAGTTGCAGCACTTCGGTTAAATTTGCCTGGCTATCGGCATGTTGTCCTGCAGTTAGCAATTCATGTTGCAAGCTGAAGCGCTGTAAACCATCTAAAGCAAAGGGCTCGTCTTCAAACACCTCAAGCTCATTTTGATCAAAATACACCTTGAGCCGCTCGTTAAAGAAATATTGCACTGGGTTGGCTAAAAAACGTTGCAGCATTTGTGGGCTGATCTTGCTGCTTGGAACAAAACTGGCAAGCTCAATCAATGGACTCGCATCCACAGCAGTCTGATGCAGCGCCGCCCACTCATGCGCGTAAGTGAAAAGCGCTGAGGACGCTTGTTTCGCATCACGCTCGTGCCCAGAAAAATAGTGCTGACTGAAGGGTTGTAGTGGATGCACTGTGGTCAAAGCGTCTAACACCGGCTGTTCACCGGCCATTCGCCAGCCATTGCGTAAATGATCGCGTAACTGTGCAACCAAGACGGAGGGTGGTCGTTCGCTGTTGTCACGCACACTGCGCCCTACCCAGCTGATGTAGAGCTTTTCTCGAGCGGAGAGCAATGCTTCTAATAGTAGATAACGATCGTCCTCACGGCGCGAGCGGTCGCCTGGGCGATAATCACCGCCCATCAAATCAAAATCTAAAGGCGCTTGTACCCGCGGGTAATCACCGTCATTCATGCCGAGCAAACACACCATGCGAAATGGAATGGCGCGCATCGGCATCAGCGTACAGAAATTCACTGAGCCGGCTAAAAAACGCTGGCTTAAATGATCCGCCTCGATATAACTGAGCCAAGCTTCACGCGCGACCGTCAGAGGTAAGACTTGCGTCAGTTCAGCTTGTTCGCACAGTGAGTACCATTGCTCACAACCATCACGTAAACGCTGCATCAGCAGGTATTGGGCATCGTCTTCAACTAAGAAGAACTGTTCCAGTAAGGCAAAAAACACCTCGCGCCAATCACTATAGTTGTGCTGTGTTGACAGTTGCTGATGCAGCGCTTGCAAGGCATCGAGAAACTGCATAAATGGACCGATTAACGCGGCATCCAGACCGCCCACTTCATCGTACGGCTGAATCCCGGCAAAGGCATCGCTATCGCCCATCGCGTAACCTAGCAGCATGCGCTGCAAGCCAAAATCCCAGGTGTTTTGTGACAGTCCCTGTGGTACTGAAAAATTTTCGCGGTGCTCAGCACTTAAGCCCCAGCGCACACCTGCACCAGTCAACCAACGCTGCAAGATTGGCAGATGTGTTTCATCAATGGCAAAGCGTGCGCGCAGTGCTGGCACATCCAACAGGCTCATAATATCAGTGACGGTGAGGCGCGACTGCGGCAATGCCAACAAGTGATCCAGCGCGATCAGTAGCGGCTCACTGCTGCGCTCGGCTTGGTCTGCCAAAGTAAAAGGAATATAACGCAAATCATCCCGTGCATATTGACCAAACACCGCCTGAATTGACGCCGCATAACTGTCAATATTAGGCACCATGACAATGATATCGCGCGGCTTCAAACTAGGGTCTGCATTAAAATGCGCAAGCAATTGATCGTGCAGAATTTCCACTTCACGTTGCGCGCTGTGCGCAATATGAAAACGTAACGATTGATCCTCCACGTTGAGTGCTGGCCAAGTGGCTTGTGTTTCAGCCAGTGGTCGCAAGTGCAAAATGTCATTATGCAACTGCTGAAGCAGCGTTTGCGTCTGCCCTTCTTCGAATATATCAACGCGCTGGCCATGACTTTTAAACTGCGCTTGATAGCTGTCCAGCTCATCATGTTGATCCAATAAACTGATGTAATCACGCCCCTGTTTCCCCCATGCAGCCAGTAAAGGATGGGCGAACTGGTGCAGTTGCTCTACCGATAAAACTTCTGGGAAGCCCGCTTTGCGGCCTTGCCGACGGTACTCATGGCGCAGCAATTGTTTATCTTCAACAATATCGGCCCAGTGGTATTGGCATGGGTTATGAACGCAGAGCATCACCTGGCTAAAACGGCTGATGGCAGCGAGTGCCTCAACCATTTGTGCGGGTAAAGAAGAAATCCCGAACACAATAATGCGCGGAGGCAATCCTGCTGGGGAGTGCTCTAAGTTTTTCATTGCTGCAACAAAGCGCGGATGCACGGCGGCACGGCTACTGTGCATGACGTCCTCACCAATATCAGCAATCAGTAAGCGCCAAAGTTCGGCTTGCCAGGCGATGGTTTGTGTCTGTCCTTCAGCTTTCTCGGCGCTCATGCTGGGTTGACCATCAAGCTGGCGCAGTTGATCAATGCCCTCAGCCCAATCCTTGAGCCAGTCCGAGCGGTAGACTTGATATTGATCGAATAAGTCAGCTAAGCGCTCCGCCAGTTGATAGCACTTACGTAGATCAGCATCGTCACTTAAAAAACGCTGCAAAGGTGCAAATACCGGCTGATCGATAACGCTCGGCAGCAAGCGCATCAAGCGCCAAGTCAATGGTTCTTTATCAAAAGGAGAGCTTTGCGCAATGGTCTCTGAGCCCAGTACTTTACGGTAGGTTTGCCATAAAAAACGTGCAGGCAAACCAACATCCAAACCGGCAGCAATTCCACAACCATCATCGGCTGCCAATGCCAATTTAAGCCACTGAGCAATACCATTGCTTTGCACCAGAATGATTTCGTTTTCTAACGGCTGCAAAGGATTGATTTTGCTCCACTGCACAACTAGATCACGAAGTTGTTCTAAATGATTGCTGTGCGCAATGATAAATCCCGGCTGCAATCCTTGTGATTCTGACATGCTAAGTTCCCGAACAAATTTGTCATAGTGTGCCATTTTGCTGCGACAATTGGTGTCGTTTAGTTTTTTTAAAAGCTGTTATACAGTCGTATCGCTGCACTTTTCATGATTAGTTTTATCGACCATTGTCTAAATGACCCTACAGTCATAGACGTGGTCTAGTTCGCTCGTCACATCTTATCTATTTGACCGACCTTATCCGCACATCCGGAGAACTACAATAATGAAATATAGTCCGTTAGCACGATCGATCAGCTTAGGCACTTTAGCTGTTGCGCTAAGCCTACCTATTGCAGCACAAGCTGCTTTCATCGAAGACAGTAAGGCCAGCTTAGAGCTGCGCAACTTCTACATGAATCGCGATTTTCGCAGTGAAGGCGTATCAAAATCAAAAGCCGAAGAGTGGGCGCAGGGCTTCTTGCTAAAGTACGAGTCTGGCTTTACTGAAGGTACTGTCGGCGTGGGTGTTGATGCCTATGGTTTTACAGGCTTTAAACTTGATTCAGGTGGTGGCACGGATGGTACAGGTTTACTGCTGCCAAAAGATAACAAAGGCGATGTGCCAAGCAGCTATGGCGAGCTCGGTGCTGCGGCCAAATTCCGCATTTCTGAAACCACGCTGCGCGCTGGTACATTGATGCCTAAACTGCCTGTTGTGTCTGCTGGCGATTCGCGTCTATTACCACAGACCTTCCAAGGTGTGCAGTTAACCAGCTTAGATATCAGCAATTTGACGCTGAACGCCGGTCAATTGGAGCGCGATAACCAGCGCAACTCGACTAACAATGAAGCAATGGCAATCAGCCTGCATAACGGCAAACGTGACATCTCGAAATACAGTAAAACCAATGCAAACGTTAGTAATAAGTTTGATTTTTTCAGTGGTAATTACAAATGGAATGATCAACTGACCACTGGTTATCACTTTGGTAAGTTGGATGGTGTTTACAAACAACATATTGTCAATGGTGTTTTCACCCTGCCAATAGCTGAAGGTCAGTCACTAAAAGCTGACTTGCGTTATGCGAAAACCTCTGACGATGAAAGCAGCGGCATTGATAACAAAGCCATTTCAGGCATGCTAACTTATCAGTTAGGTTACAACAGCTTTGGTTTGGGTTATCAGAAAATGTCAGGTGATAC
>Ga0209075_1002418_pt1 | contig 16465 bp, 17 predicted proteins | sample Stecom2011_FD_187523 | JGI IMG/M metagenome (GOLD analysis project Ga0209075, IMG submission 187523) | Agricultural soil microbial communities from Utah to study Nitrogen management - Steer compost 2011 (SPAdes) (version 2) | ecosystem: Environmental > Terrestrial > Soil > Agricultural land...
TCAATCCATTGATGGTTATATCTCTAGAAACAAATATGAATCATGGGGCGGGATTCGTTTTTATAATGATGCGTGGAATAACTTAACCAATACCACTTTATTTATTAAAGAGCATCAAGGGGAAACAGTATTTGATGTGACAACTTATATTTTGAATTTACCAGAAGCATTAGAGGAGCAAGCATTTTCTATTTTGAAATGCAACGATGATTCACGCTACCTCAACTGGAAAATTGAAAAATATAAAGGTGGTACCGAACGCTGGTTATGTATCTATTGGCGAGCACCTGAAAATAATTTTGAAGCGATTCGAGATTTGATTGTGGAGAAAGCAAGTTTGTTAGATGTGATTGAAAAAACTTTAAGATAAATCAGTATATTGAATATAAAGCGAATAAGAATTTAGAGAGTAGAGGGTGAAATGACAGTACAAAGCGAATATCAACTTGAAAATGAACTGATTAGCCAGCTCAAGCAATTGGGATATGCAACCGTTACCATCAAAGATGAACGCCAACTACTGTCTAACCTCAAAACCCAAGTCGAACGCGCCAATGGACTAGCGCCTCTGTCAGAAACTGAATGGAAACAGGTCATCAGTTTTTTGAACACGGGCACAGTGTTTGAACGCGCCAAGAATCTGCGTGATCTGTTCCCAGTCAAATTTGATGATGGAACCAGTAAACACCTTTTTTTCCTGTCTGATGATCCTAGCAAAAATATTTATCAAGTCACCAATCAAATCACCATCGACCACCGCGACTATAATGGCAGAACCAGCCGTTTTGATGTGACCTTACTGGTCAATGGTTTGCCTTTGGTACAGATCGAGCTGAAAAAACGCGGCATGGAAATCGCCGAAGCCTTTAATCAAACGCAACGCTATATTCGTGAAGCCTATTGGGCAGGGCAAGGATTATTTGGCTTTATCCAGCTGTTTGTCATTAGTAATGGTGCCAATACCCGTTATTACTCCAACGGCACCACAGGCATCGAGTTTGCCTTTCCCTGGGCGGATGTCCATAACAAGCACATCAATGAAATTGTCGACTTTGCCGAGGCATTTTTAAATCAGCAGCATCTAACCCAAATGCTGACCCAGTACATGGTGCTGCTAGAAACCACCAAAAGCCTGATGGTGCTGCGTCCCTATCAGATTTATGCAGTACAGAAAATTGTGGAGCATGTGCAAAACTCCAATCAGAACGGCTATATCTGGCATACTACAGGTTCAGGCAAAACCTTGACTTCATTTAAAGCCAGTCAGATCATCATGCAAATGCCCGATGTAGAAAAGGTCTTGTTTGTGGTGGATCGTAACGATCTCGACACACAAACCTCACGTGAGTTTAATGCTTTTAAAGCTGAGAGTGTGGACAGCACCGATAACACATCGACCTTGGTGAAACAGCTGGATCAACGCCACGACAAGCTGATCGTCACCACTATTCAAAAGTTAAATCGTGCGATTAGCACAGACCGTTATTTAGAATCGATTGATTATCTTAAAAATAAAAAAGTAGTCTTTATTTTTGATGAATGTCATCGCAGTCAATTTGGTGAGACTCATCAGAACATCAAAAAATTCTTCAGCAATGCACAAATGTTTGGATTCACGGGAACACCGATCTTTGAGGAAAATAGTCAATCCAAAGCAGGTTTAAAACTCACCACAGACTACCTGTTTAATGAGTGTTTGCATAAATACGTGATTGTCGATGCCATCCGTGATCGTAACGTCTTGCAGTTCCAGATTGATTATCGTGGCAAATACACCGCCAAAGGCATGGCGACGAATGAAAGTTATGAGGAAGATGTAGAAGGCATCGATACCAAAGAACTGTATGACAACCCGCAACGCCTAGAAATGATTGCCCGCTACATTGTCAATATCCACGATACCAAAACCCGTAATCGTGAATTTACCGCAATGTTCTGTGTCAGTTCGGTCGAAACACTGACCCAATATTACGACATCTTTGAAAAGGTGCAGGCTGAAAAGCAAATTGAAGATGAAGCACAAGGTCGGATATTTAAACCGTTGACCATTGCCACTATCTTTTCCTATGCGGCAAATGAGGCTGTACCGACTGATGACTTAACTGGCTTGATTCATGAAGAAGCCGCAGATATTCCAAGTCAGGTTAATTCATCCAGTCGGGATAAGCTGGATCGTTACATTGCCAATTACAACCGACAGTTCAAAACCAACTACAATTCTGGTGATCAATTTTATGCGTACTATCGTGATATCGCACAGCGCGTAAAAAACAGACAGATTGATATTCTAATCGTGGTCAATATGTTCCTCACGGGCTTTGACTCTAAGCCGTTAAATACCTTGTATGTCGATAAAAACCTAAAATATCATGGCTTGATTCAAGCATTCTCACGTACCAATCGTGTCTACAATGATAAAAAACCATTTGGCAATATCATCTGTTTTCGCAATCTAAAACGTGCAACGGATGAAGCGCTGGCACTATTTTCCAATAAAGAAACGACCAAGATTGTACTTGTTCCCAGCTATGCGGAAATCGAACAGGATTACCAAGCAGCGGTGAGCAAATTGTTTGCCTTAACGCCCAATTACCAATCAGTCGATGATCTTGTCACTGAAGAACAGCAACTCGAATTTATTAAAGCTTTCCGTGAAGTGATGCGCTATAACGCGCAATTACAAACTTTTATTGAATACGATCAAGACCAAACACAACTTGATAAGCAGCACTTTGCAAACTTCGCCTCTAAGTATGCTGACCTATGTCGTGCCGTTAGAAAGACCACCAAGAGAGACAAAGTATCGGTACTGGATGATGTCGATTTTCAACTGGATTTACTGCATAGTGATCGCATTAATGTTGGTTATATCATCAACCTGCTACAGCTTGTTGTTGATACAGACTCAGAGGACAAGCGTAAGAAGTACCAAGCGCAAATTTACGATTTAATCAGTAGCGATATTAGCTTGCACGATAAGCAAGACCTGATTCAAAAATTCATTGAAGATAACATGCCGAAGATGATCAATGGGCAGAGCGTCCAAACGGCTTTTGCTGCATTCTGGGATGCTGAAAAAGAACAGGCCTATCAGCATCTTTGTAAAGAAGAAAACCTGAAACCAGAAGCCATGAAGCAGGTTCTGGAGCATTATGAGTTCACCAAACGCCTACCACGTAAAGAAGAGTTGAAGGACTTACCAAACTATAAGGCTAAGCTGTTTGAGCGGGACACTGTATTTTCAAATCTTCTGGTGAAAACTCGCCAGTTGATTGAGAAGTTTTATGTGGGGTTTTAAATTGTCAAAGAAGTAAAGCACCTTAATGGTGCTTTACTTCTTTAGGTGTATGCATTTGTTCCACCCTTTCTAAGACAGTGGCAGAGAACGGTGTCAACGGCATTCTAAAATTGACCCCTTTGACCTCGTATTAAGTTTCAACCTGTGGCTGAATCCCTATTCTTTTTTTATCCTTCAAACGATAACTCTCACCCGATATTTGTACCACATGACAGTGATGCAATAACCGATCTAACATCGCAGCGGTCAACGTGACATCATCCTCAAACGACTTAGACCATTGGCTAAATGGTAATTTACTCGTCAATATCGTACTGCCTTTTTCATAACGCTTGGCAATCACGTTAAAGAACAGATTCGCTTCTTCACGTCCAAAGGGCAAATAACCAATTTCATCGATAATCAATAATTTCGGGGCGAGTATCACGCGTTGCATATAGGTTCTCAATTTACCTTGCTGATAGGCTGTACTGAGTTGCAGCATGAGATCGGCGGCGGTAATAAACCTGGTTTTGACATTGCTCATGATGGCCTTATAGGGAATCTTTAGAAAGAAAGCCAATCATCTCAGCAAGATAATTGGCTTAAGTGAGAGTTACGATTATCCGCTTATTCGTCGGTCATCCCAATAACACGGCACTACAATCAAATGGTTCTCATGTAACCGAGACCATAATCGGACACCTAAATCCCGCTGCATATTTTGGACTGTAAAATTGGAAATCAGCAGGGTAGATTTCATATTGTCATAACGACTATACAAAACCTTATGTACCATCTCTAGGCGTTTTTCATGCCGGTCATGCAGGCCATATTCATCAATCACCAATAAATCAAAACTGGAGAAATGGTCGATAACCTCCTTCTCAGAGCGTGAAGCATCTGACCAGGTATCCATCATTTTTTGAGCAATTTCTGCACTGGTATAGTAGCGTGCAGATTTTGTACTGTTATGTAGAATGTTGCGAATAATTGATGCACTCAGATGGGTTTTACCTGTACCTGGTGTACCAATCATCAACATGTTCGGGTTGTGGTCAGAAATAATCTGTTGTGCAAAGGCCTGACATAGCTTGATGGTATTGTCTTGTGCAGGGCATGCAACTACATAATTCTTGAAGCCACGATCCAGGTAGCGTTTATTGAGCCCTGAGTTTTTAATTTTTTGCTGCAGTAATCGCTGTTGCAGTTCGTCCTCATAGGTTGCATGTGACGACTGGACAGTTTCTTTGGCACACAATTTACAGAGTCTGTGACCCGCAATTTCCATTAGGGGTATATGATGGGTAGGGCAAGCTGTTTCCGTTGTTTCTGCGCGAAACTGGAGCGTTTTAAGCACGGTATTCATGATTATTCTCCTAAATCCATTTGGAACTTTCTAAAAAATCCTCATTTTTTTCTTCAAAGTTTGAAGATGAAGATGAAGATGAAGATGAAGATGAAGATGAAGATGAAGATGAAGATGAAGGGCATGATTCAAGCATGACTTGAGTAATACTCGGGCTCTTCTCAGGAGCTGCTTGAGCATTTACTTTTCGTTGCTTGGCTGATGCTTGAGCATTACTTGCGGATTTCCCCCAACGTGCTTGAGCTGCATTTTTAGCTTTATCAGATTTCATTTGCTGATTTTGCAATGCCTGGCTTTTTAAACTGGTTAAAAAATTTGAATGAATCTGCTCAGATTCGACTTCAAATAATTCCAGGGCCATTAGCGTATTCAACAAAGTTTTAGCCTTGGTATGTTGCGATAATTTTGTGATGCTACATACAGTAGCTAGGTCATGAGGAATGGCACCATTTTTCCAGAAATCCATCATTAATAGCAGTGCCGCACCAATTTGTTCTGCTGTCATTCGTGCAAATTTTGCCTGTAGGTCGCCAATATAGAGTGGCATCCAAATTGAAATATCTTTATGCATGTGTTCACCTTTTTATAGGTATAAAGGGGCTAAGGTCATCGATTGGATGACCTTCTATGTTTGTTTTATTAGTGAGCTAGGCTCATTAACCGGATACGGGCCTGTTGGGCCAAGTCATCGTAGTGGGCTTGCCCTTCATCCAGCATTCGCTGTAGCCAGAGTCTTAATGCTTGGTGATCATCGAAGCATTTATTGATTTCCAGCAAAAAGGCCAGATTGTGCAGTTTGGGAATGTGTAGCTCATGGATTAATTCACGAGCGACCATATCTGCTTCAGCGCTGACGACCACACCACCAAAGAAAGCTTTACTATTCATGTGCAAGCTCCTCTGTATTTAGTTTTTCCAGCATGGCTTCAAATGCACTGCCATCGCGGCGCGTAACATTGGGGATGTAACGGCTATAGACCCGGAATAGCATTTCAGTCGTTGAATGTCCCAGCTGGCGTGCAATCCATTCTGGGTTCTCGCCTGCCGACAGCCAGAGCGTAGCTGCAGTATGACGTGTTTGATAAGCACGACGAGGTTTTAGCCCTAAATAGCGTAGCAGGGGATGCCAGACACGCTTATTGACCAGGCGATAATCAAGCGGCCCACCATCGCGATTACAAAATACAAATTCTGATTTTCCAGAATTTAAGCTTTTTTGTTGCAGAAAGGCCTGATAAACCCGATCACTCATCTGGATCGTGCGGTCAGAACCATAAGTTTTAGTTCCACCAAGCTCCCCATTCACTAATGCTTCACGAATGTGGATTTCCCGACGTTGTAAGTCCACATTTTTCCATTGCAAGCCATCGATCTCACTGGTGCGCATACCTGTGAAAAATCGAACAGTATAATAAGGCTTAAAATCATCACGAACTGTGGCAAGGATTGCGTGTACTTCCTTTAATGAAAAAGGTGTTACTTCAATCTTTCCTTGCTTTAAGTTCTTGATATTTTTATAAGGGCTATCAAATTCATATCGTTCGGCAGCACTATCGAGTATCATACGAAGCACTATCATAATCTGGTTGATTCTTGATGGTGAAAGGCATTCTTGGTTTTTTCCGTGAGTCACTTTGGCGAGGGATGAACGGAATCCAAGAATGTCTGACTTTTTAATATTAATAACAGGAATTGCGCCAAAAAAAGGGATCAAGTACTTTTTGATTACAATTTGAATTTTCTCCTTATAGCTTGTACGCCACTCTATTTCTTTATCAGTGAACCAGATTTCACAGAACTTTGAAAATAGAGGTGTTTTAGAGCTGATTTCATTTACTCTGTTTTCTGCATTTTTGATTTCTTTCAAACGAGAACTTTTTGGAAAGTACTTAGCATAGTCAAAAATACCCAATAAGATTTCCGCTTCCATTCGCTCAATCACTTTTTCAAGCTTTTTGCGATTTGGAGCATTGTCTTCAAGAGCTGTTGTTTCACGACAACGGATGTTTAAGTATCGAAAATCGACACATAACTTACCGTATCTAGTACGGATGGCAGCCATAATAATATCCTCCTTATTGAAGTTGTAGGCTGTGTAGCGAGCCTAAAGTGGTTTTAGTCATATCTTCTTCAATACGCTCCCATACATATAAAATTTTGCGTCCACCAAAAGGGCGGATGTAATGAATACCTTCGATTAGAACGCTATCCTTTAACTGATTACGAATGGTACGTTCGTTATAATGGATTCGTTCTGCCAATTCTTTTGTAGTAATATAAGTAAGATTCATGTTTGTATCCTTTTATAAAGTATCACAATGGTGTTATTTAAGATCACAATGCAATAATAAATGCGTTTAATACATCATGCAAGTACTTTATTACACAATGGTGGTAATTAATGATAGTTTGTAACTTGCCTGTTCTTTTGGCGGAACGAAGAATGAAAGTGGCAGATGTAGCTCGGGCAACCGGAATGAGTAAGACGACTTTACATAAGCTTTATAATGGTCAATCAACTCGTATTGATTTTGAAACATTAGAAAAATTGTGCGTATTGTTAAATGTAGACGTTGGTGATTTATTAAAGTTCAAGCCAGATGAATAATTATTGCTAATAAAAAGCGTCATATAATTTAATAATTTTCTAGTTAGTATATTGTTTTTATTAAGTATTTTTGGTGACCAAATTTGGTCACCATTTTTTATAAGAGATTAAAAAGCTTTAATGAAAGCCATAAGGGAGTGCTTCAGGTTTTTTTAAAAATTACTCAGTTCATATTGAGTAGAATTCATGCAAAAACTTAAACATGTTGATCTATAGTTGACATTGATAGGGCACGTTTTGGTCACTTTTGGTCACGTAAGCCCACTCTTAACTGATCTAACTTAACTTTTTACTCACTTTGAAGCTGATAGCTTTATAGACTGAAAGAAAAAATGTTATTTAAAATCAACAACGAAAAAGCCCCAATCTTTCGATTAGGGCTTTTTGAATTTGGAGCGGGAAACGAGACTCGAACTCGCGACCCCAACCTTGGCAAGGTTGTGCTCTACCAACTGAGCTATTCCCGCAGGGTCGATCAATTTTTTACTTTAAAAAATGAACAAAAAAGAATTTGGAGCGGGAAACGAGACTCGAACTCGCGACCCCAACCTTGGCAAGGTTGTGCTCTACCAACTGAGCTATTCCCGCATGCGGTGTATAATACATTATGCAAAAACAGGGTCAATAACTTTGTGAAAAAACTTGTGCTGATTGCATAAATAAAAGCCATTTTGACCAAGGTTTAGATGATTTCTGCTGTGAAATCAGCCAATAGCGGCTGTTCAGGCGGGAAAAAGCCGGTTTTCAGCCGGTCGCCACAATATCGCAAAAAGAACAGGGTATACTAAGATTAATCTCAGGCCTTTTTGGATGCATGATCATGAGCATAGAACAACAACTGATTGAACGCTTACACACCCTGAACCCGACACATTTAGACGTGGTGAATGAATCTTCTGGTCACGGTGGCTATTATCCGGGGAAGGAATCTCATTTTAAGGTGGTAATCGTTAGTGAACAGTTTGCCGGTTTGCGTCTGGTACAGCGCCATCAACAGGTCTATGCCGCGGTCGGTGATCTGTTAAGTCCAAGCAAGATTCATGCGCTGGCGATTCATGCCTTTGTTCAGGATGAATGGCAAGGACAGGATACCTCAAGCCCGGAATGTGCCCACGCCCCGAAACAATAACCCGGAACAAGAAATAGAGATCAGAACAGTTCATGGAAACCCAACTTTTACTTAAAATTATTCATATGACCAGCGTCAGCGTATTGCTGGTCATTCTGCTGGCCCGTGGCCTGACCTTATTTAAAGGCGTGCAGGGCAACCAGCCCAATCCGGCCGGGCGCACGCTGTGGGTGGCCCTGCAACATTTATCAGTCACGCTGATTGTGGTAACCGGAATTGTGCTGCTGGCATTAAAGGATTTTCAGGTCGAAACCTGGTTTTATGCCAAAATCATTTTATTCCTGGTGATGCTGTCTTCGTTAATGAAAGCCTACCGTAAAACGGACAGTATTTTACTGGTGCAACGCCGCGCCGGCTGGGGCATAGCCCTGGTTGCACTGCTGGCGATTATCGCGCTGGTGATGATCAAGCCAAGTTTTGGTTAATTGTTCGACAATAATGTCTATCTCTCGGCTATACTTCGCTACACTTGAGCCAATTAGAATATAAAATCAGAGGGATAGACATGCGAACACGTGTGGTCTTTAACCAGAAAGGTGGCGTTGGAAAATCCAGTATTACGGTCAATCTGGCCGCCATCAGTGCCCATCAGGGCTTTAAAACCCTGGTCATTGATTTGGATCCGCAAGCCAACTCCAGCCAGTATTTACTGGGTGATGATGCCACCTATTCCACCCATAAGCCGGCACTAGAGCCAAATATCCAGAACTATTTTGAAGAAGTGCTGGGCAATACCCAAAGCAAAGGCCTGATTGGCAATGCCCTGGGCTCGATCTTAAAAAGCCGCGCCAAGGGGCTGGAAGCCTATGTGCATCAATCGCCCTTTCCAAATCTGGATGTAATTCCAGCCAGTCCGGACTTGGGCAGTCTGGCCCATGCCTTAGAAAGCAAACATAAAATCTATAAATTACGGGATGCCTTGGCCTCACTGGCCGGGCGTTATGAGCGGGTCTTTATTGATACACCGCCGGCGTTTAACTTCTTTACCTTATCGGCGCTGATTGCGGCTGACCGGGTATTAATTCCGTTTGACTGCGATGTGTTTTCCAAACGTGCCCTGCACAGCCTGATTGAAAATGTGCTGGAAACCCAGGAAGATCATAATGCCGAGCTGGAGATTGAAGGCATTGTGGTGAACCAGTTCCAGGCCCAGGCCAAGCTGCCACGAGAAGTGGTCGAGCAGCTGAAAGAGGAGCAGTTACCGGTATTTAACAGCATGCTGCCACCCTCAGTCATCATGAAAGAGTCGCATCATAAAAATCTGCCGCTTATTCATTTTGCTACAGATCATAAATTGACGCAGGCCTATCAATCGTTGTTCAATGAGATTGAACAGAAACAATCCTGAGATGGGCATGAAAACACTGTATATCAGCCTGCTGGCTGCCGGAACCTTGCTGCTGGGTGCCTGTGCCACGACGGTTAAACCGACCTATGTCTCGCCTACACATTATCAGGCGCTGAACTGCCAGCAGCTGCAAAGCGAATATAACCGGATTCAGTCCTATATTGATCAGGGCGTACAGGCGCCTAAACGGACCGGTGTTGGTGTGGGGGTGGGTCTTGGCGGAGGCTGGGGCAGTCGTGGCGGCTGGGGCATTGGCCCAAGTGTTTCGGTCAATATGGGACAATCCTCCAATACCAAAAATACCGAACTGGCACGGGTGCTGGGCGAGCAGGAAGCCATTGTGCAGGCGGCGCGTTTTAAAGGCTGTCCAATTGCTGTACGCACCAAGCAGGCCAGTTAAGGCTTCGCATTTTTCACGCTGGGCTGGCAGTTTATGCGAGTCACGGCGTGAAAAATCTTAGCAAAATGTTTCAGAAAAAATTATTAAAAATCTTAAATTTAAATAAAAATAAAGGCTTTTTTATCTGTCCAAATATCCTCCCAGTCGTGAGAAAAACTTGTCAGTTTTTATCAAATTAATATAAGGTGTGCGCCTAATTTCAGGTAATTTCAGGTGTCTATGATTGAAAGTTGGCTGTTTGTGCTGGCAATGATTGCGGTTCTGCTTATTCCGGGACCAACCAATGCTTTGCTTGCAAGTTCAGCACATCAACATGGGATTGCCAGAACCAGTTTATTTGTGCCTGCCGAGCTGCTCGGCTATTTATATGCCATCAGTTTGTGGGCGCTGCTGATTCATCTGACCGTCCCAATCTGGCCGTATTTAAGCCATATTCTGCATGGCCTGAGCGCACTATATGTGCTGTGGACGGCTTTTCATTTGTGGAAGCATGCGCATCTGGTCAAGCATAACCAGCTCAACCCGTCTATCCGCCCGCATCAGCTGTTTTTTGCCACCTTAAAAAATCCCAAGGCACTACTTTTTGCCGCCGGGATTTTACCAACTGAAACCTGGGATAATCCGACCAATTTCTTGATGGTCTATGCAGTGTTCTGTCTGGTGCTGTTGCCGACTGCGCTGTTCTGGATGTCTTTTGGTCGCGCGATTTTGTCGGGAGAATCTAAGCAAATAAAAGCCGATCTCTTGTATAAAGGATCGGCCATGTTGCTGGTGCTGTGTGCTTTTCCGGTTATTCTGCGCTTTTTCGCTTAAGCGCGGACCTGCTTTTTCAGCTTCTGGCGAGCAAAACCAATCACTCCCGGCAAGACACTTAAAATAATGATGCCAAAAATCAGATAGGTAAAATTCTCTTTGACAATTGGCATGTTACCAAACAGATAACCCAGGGTAATAAATGAGCCAATCCAGCAGAAAGCGCCCACTACGTTATAGGTTAGAAAGTATTTATAGTTCATGCTCCCGGCACCGGCAACAAAAGGGGCAAAGGTGCGGGCAAAAGGCACAAAACGGGCAAAAATAATGGTTTTACCGCCATGCTTGGCAAAGAATTGCTGGGTGGCAATCAGGTGTTTTTTATTAATAAAGCGCGATTCAATTTCAAATACCCGCGGTCCAATATATTTACCAATATGATAGTTCAGGGTATCGCCCAAGACAGCGGCAATAAACAGTAAGCCGCCCAATAACCACGGGTCCATGGCACCGGTCGAGGCCGCCAGCGCACCGGCTGCAAATAACAGGCTGTCCCCCGGTAAAAAGGGCATCACCACCAGACCGGTTTCAACAAAAATAATCAGAAACAGGATGGCATAAATCCAGACCCCATAATTGGTAATGAACTCAAGTAAATGCGCATCAACATGCAGGATAAAATCAATCAGTTCCATGAGGGAAAAACAAGCAGAAATGTAGTCAAATCCTATCAGTCCGGTTGGTGAAAGTCAGTAGAAAAACGTAAATAAATTTCCGCTGTCATCATTCTAAATTTGCAACGATATATCTTTGAAATGGTGATTTTTTGATATTCGGCCAGTCCCTAAGATAGCAGCATCTTTTTACTGATCTGCTGTAGGTTCTCTCATGTTTAATCCAAATACTGTAGTTGCCAAAATCTTTCAAACCCCTGCTTTGAACAACCTGTCGCTGCTACTGGCGGGTGTCTTGTTGGCTTATATTTTTATTGTGTCGGGCTGGGGCAAAATTGCCGGCTATAGCGCAACGGTGGGCTATATGGAAGCGATGGGCGTGCCGGGTGGCCTGTTGCCACTGGTGATTCTGCTGGAGCTGGGTGGTGGTCTGGCGATTTTACTGGGTCTGCAAACCCGTCTGGTGGCATTGGCACTGGCAGTATTCAGTTTGCTGACTGCATTTATGTTCCATGGCGCACCGGAAGATGCGGTTAACCTGATGAAGAACCTGGCCATTTCAGGCGGTTTCCTGCTATTGGTGTTGCAAGGTGCAGGTAAACTGAGTCTAGATCATCTGATTGAAAAATAAGACGCAATGCAGGGAAATAATTTTCCCGTCATTCAGTACAGGCAGCTCCGGCTGCCTTATTTTTTGCCTAAATAGATAATAAAGAAGAGGGTCGAGAACATCTGCCGGTAGCGGCCTGATTCGGGGATCCGCACAGACTGATCTGAATCTTGTGTTTAATGCGCAGAAAAAATGCTAGAATACGGCGCTTATATTCGTTTGCCTCTCATAGTTGTTTGTCATGACTACCAATACTCAAATTACTGAAGATCGTATCCTGATTCTGGATTTCGGTTCTCAATATAGTCAGCTCATCGCACGTCGTGTTCGTGAAGCTGGCGTATATTCTGAAATGTATGCCTATGACATGTCTGAAGAAGACATTCGTGCATTTAATCCAAACGGTATCATCTTGTCGGGTGGACCTGAAAGCGTTCACCAGGAAGGCAGCCCGCGTGCACCACAAGTGGTGTTTGAACTGGGTGTGCCGGTATTGGGCATTTGTTATGGCCTGCAAACCATGTGCGAACAGCTTGGCGGTAAAGTTGAGCCAGGTACTGTCCATGAGTTTGGCTATGCAGAAGTAGACATCGTGGTGCGTGACCAGCTGATTGGGAACCTGCAAGACCGTGAAAACCAGCTGCATGTCTGGATGAGCCACGGTGATAAAGTTGCCCGTATTCCGGAAGGTTTCCAGGTAACAGCACAAACTCCAAGCTGCCCAATTGCCATGGTATCTGACGAAACACGTCGTTTCTACGGCATCCAGTTCCACCCGGAAGTAACGCACACTTCTAAAGGTGCGGAATTACTGTCGAACTTCGTACACCAGATTTGTGGCTGTCGCGGTCTGTGGACACCAGAGCACATTATCGACCTGCGTGTAGAACAGCTACGTGAACAGATTGGCGATGAAAAAGTACTGCTGGGTCTGTCAGGCGGTGTGGATTCTTCTGTGGTTGCTGCATTGCTGCATAAAGCAATTGGCGATCAGTTGACCTGTGTATTCGTAGACAACGGTTTGCTGCGTTTAAACGAAGGCGACCAGGTTATGCAAATGTTTGCTGACAACATGGGGATCCGCGTGATTCGCGCCGATGCGGAAGACCGTTTCCTGTCTGCACTGGCAGGGGTCACTGATCCTGAAGCGAAACGTAAGATTATTGGCCGTGAATTTATTGAAGTGTTTGCCGAAGAAGCACGTAAATTAGATGGCGTGAAATTCCTGGCACAAGGTACGATTTATCCAGACGTGATTGAATCTGCCGCCAGCAAACAGGGCAAGGCGCATGTAATTAAATCACACCACAACGTGGGTGGTTTACCGGATGATTTGGCTTTTGAACTGGTTGAACCGTTACGTGACCTGTTTAAAGATGAAGTACGTAAACTGGGCACCACTTTAGGTCTGCCACACAGCATGATTTACCGTCATCCATTCCCGGGTCCAGGTTTGGGCGTGCGTATTCTGGGTGAAGTGAAAAAAGAATATGCCGACATTTTACGTCTGGCTGATGACATCTTTATGCAGGAACTGCGTGCTAGCGGCTGGTATGACAAAACGGCACAAGCCTTTGCTGTGTTCCAACCAGTGAAATCTGTTGGTGTGGTGGGTGATGGCCGTCGTTATGCCTGGGTTGTTGCCCTGCGTGCCGTTGAAACAGTTGACTTTATGACAGCACGTTTCGCACACCTGCCATATGATCTGGTAGATCGTATTTCAACCCGTATCATGAACGAGATTAAAGATGTTTCACGTGTGGTATATGACGTATCGTCTAAACCACCTGCAACAATTGAATGGGAGTAATTCAGGGCTTTCGGACAGCACTGCTGTCCGCCTGAATTACGCCAAGGGCTGTGCCCGCGGCAGCGGGGTTTCAAGCAGCACTGCTGCTTGCCAGTTTTACGCCATGAGCCCATTTTAAAGCACCGCTTTTAAAATGGGCACAAGGTGCGCGGCAGTTTAGAAGCCCAAAATTATTTAAAAAAGAGCGCCTCGGCGCTCTTTTTGTATTTAAACCACCCAGGAAATATTGGATGGGCAGGCCGGTTTTTTCGGTTCACTCATGCCAATATCATAGTGCAGTACACAATTACGCCCATGCTGTTTGGCCGCGTATAAGGCAATATCAGCTTCTTTAATTAATGTGGTTAAATCAGGCTGTTCGGCTTTGAGCTCAGATACCCCAATCGAAACGGTAAAATTCAGGCTGATATTCTGGCCAATATAAATCCGGTGCTGGGCAATTTTGGTTCTTAAACGTTCGGCAATCAGCAGTGCATCCTGCAGACTGGTTTCGGTGAGTAAAGCGGTAAATTCCTCGCCACCAAAACGCGCCAGAATATCCTTGCGCCGCATTTCCTTACGGGCAATATCAGCAATGGTCTGCAGCACCTGATCGCCGACATCATGACCATGGGTGTCATTAATCTGCTTGAAATAATCGACATCAAACATCAGCAGGCAGGTCGAAGCATGCTGCGGCCATTCATGTACCTTATGCTCGGCAATATGCACAAACTGGCGGCGGTTGCTGAGCTGGGTCAGCTCATCAGTATGTGCCAACTCTTGCAGAATATGGAAATTCCAGTCATTTAGCATGGTTCTGAGAAAATTACGCCGTGCATTCAGGGTATTGGTCCAGCTGATATATAAACTGAACAGCCAGATTGGCAGATAGACCAGGGCAAAAATGATGGTTTCAATGGCACTGGTTAAGTTAGATACGCCTAAAAACACCACGGTACTGATTAAAAACGAGGTATATAGCGCCGGCTTAAAGCGCACCTGAATACACAAATTGGCCAGCACCACAAAAATGACCGAGGCATAGATATAGATATCGATATAGGGGCTGTTCGACAAGGACATCAGATAAAACCACAGGCCGGCACAAACCAGCGTGCCGACCGGTAAAATCTGGTCATGGATCCGGATATCTTTCACATATTTGAACAGGAAATAATTAATGCTGATGGCCAGTACAATCACGATGACTCTGGCGATACCGGAGAGCAGACTGACATCGGGCAGTACAAAATAATCGGCGAAAAAGTACAGTAAAAATGCCAGCTGGCCAATGTGATTGACCTGTTGTAAATACAGCTTCTGGTGAATGGTCTGGAATTTATAAAAATAGTCTTCAAACTGGGGCGGAATGCGGGCAGCCGGATCTTGCAGGGCCTGTTCCAGGGCCTGACGACTTTCCAGGTCACACTCTGACGCTTGTAAAATATGTCGATCCGAATCATCGGGTGCAAGATCTGTTGAATTCGTCGACATTCTAATCCGATTTCCTATCTTCATAGAATTGCCCCAAGTCTTTAATAAAATCAAAGTAATAGTATAGCTTTGACGATTAAAAAAAGACCTCCCTAAATATGGGTAATTTGCTGAAAAAAAGCCTCAAAACGGCAGGAAAAGAGAGGAAATTGTGCGCTGGTGCTCACATGAATCCTTACAACAAAAAGCGATTTTTTGATTGTTCTGCCAGGAGAATGCTGCATATTAACTGAACTATAGCAAACTCATGCAGCATCCGCGTATAAGATAAACAACAAGATGAGCGACATGGAACATCGCCAGAGTTAGGATACAACTATGACCAATGCCAACTATACCGAACTGTCCCATTCAGACGATTGTGAAAAATATATCCAGCAGTTTATTCAGGAAGTGCCGCTGCGCCGTGCAGAAATCGGGCAGGGCACCGTCATTAAACGCGCCTTGCCCAGCCGGCATAAACGCATGATTGGTGCCTGGTGCTTTTTAGACCATGCCGGTCCGGTCAGTTTTCCGCAGGGTGACGGGCTGGATGTCGGACCACATCCGCATATCGGCCTGCAAACCTTTACCTGGATGATTGAAGGCACCCTCATGCATACCGATAGTGTCGGTTCCAAACAATTGATCCGGCCGAAACAGGTTAACCTGATGACGGCCGGGCAGGGGATTTCGCATACCGAAGTCGCGCCAGAGCAGGAAACCCACATGCATGCGGCCCAGCTGTGGATTGCCTTGCCGGATGCCAAGCGCAATATGCCGCCGCGTTTTGACCATTATCCTGAATTACCGGTGGTGTCACGAGATGGGGTTGAATTTACCGTACTGGTCGGAGAGTTTCTGGAAACCCGTTCGCCGGTTGAGGTGCATAGCCCGTTACTGGCAGTGGACTTAACTGCGGCAGAAACGGCACGCACCCGGCTTCAGCTGAATCCGGCCTTTGAATATGGCTTTATGGCGCTGGAAGGTACGGCGCATATTAACCAGCATGAACTGAACGAAGACAATATG
>Ga0209075_1002420_pt1 | contig 16463 bp, 15 predicted proteins | sample Stecom2011_FD_187523 | JGI IMG/M metagenome (GOLD analysis project Ga0209075, IMG submission 187523) | Agricultural soil microbial communities from Utah to study Nitrogen management - Steer compost 2011 (SPAdes) (version 2) | ecosystem: Environmental > Terrestrial > Soil > Agricultural land...
AACAACATCCAATCCGCCTTGTTTCAACACGTGATACAAAAGGCTTGCTGTCGTTGTCTTTCCATTGCTTCCCGTAATTCCGATGATATTGGCATCGGTGTATTGCGAAGCAAATTCGATCTCGGAAATAACAGAAATTCCCTTCTGCAGCAACTTCAGAACTATAGGAGCACTATCTGGTATTCCCGGACTTTTAACGGCAACTTCGGCCGACAAAACCCGGTCTTCGGAATGACCTCCTTCTTCCCATTCAATTCCATTATTTATAAGAACTTCTTTATTCGTTTCTGTTATTTTACCGAAGTCGGAAACAAAGACTTCGCACTTTTCTTTCTTAGCCAAAATCGCTGCTCCAACACCACTTTCTCCAGCTCCTAGCACGACCACAGATTTTCTATCCGCTTTTTCCATTTCACTTTACCGTTTACTTCATCTTCATTTGCTGTTATCGGATTTTCAAGGTCACGATCGTTACAATGGCCAGAAATATCCCGACAATCCAAAACCGCGTTACAATTTTACTTTCGTGAAATCCCTTTACCTGAAAGTGATGGTGTAGTGGCGCCATTCGGAAGACCCTTCTTCCTTCTCCGTATTTCTTTTTAGTGTATTTAAACCAACTTACCTGCAGAACAACCGACAGGTTTTCGACTAGGAAAATGCCACACAAAATCGGAATCAATAATTCCTTCCGAATCGCTATGGCAATGACTGCGATAATTCCACCGATAGTCAAACTGCCGGTATCTCCCATAAACACTTGTGCAGGATACGCGTTATACCATAAAAAACCGATGAGTGCACCGACAAATGCTGTGATGAAAATGGTCATCTCACCGGTATTGGGGATATACATAATGTTCAAGTAATTGGAGAAAATAAGGTTGCCAGACACCCAAGCAAAAATGGCGAGGGTGAGTGCTATTATGGCGGAAGATCCTGCTGCCAACCCATCGATTCCGTCGGTGAGGTTTGCTCCATTGGAAACCGCAGTGATAATAAATATCGCTATGGGAATAAATATCAACCAGACATATTTCTTATAGTCGTTGCCTACCCAATTGATCAGCCATGAATACTTGAATTCGTTCTTCTTCACAAAGGGAATCGTTGTCAGCATCGCTTTGTCCTTTACGTAATAAGTGCCATCGGCATGCTGGGAAATCACTTCAACATCAGCCGTAGGTGTGACTACTGTTCGATGAACAACGATATCGGGATGTAGATACATGGTCAATCCGATAAAAAGACCCAATCCAACTTGTCCTACCACCTTAAATTTTCCAGGAAGCCCTTCCTTATCGTTTTTAAATTTCTTGATGTAGTCGTCAATAAACCCAATGATTCCCATCCAAACAGTCGTCACGATGAGCATAATGACATAGATGTTCTCTAATTTAGCGATGAGGAGTACGGGAACTAGAGTTGCTAATATTATGATGAGCCCTCCCATTGTTGGCGTTCCTGCTTTTTCGTTTTGCCCTTCAAGTCCTAGATCTCTAACAGATTCGCCAATTTGTTTTCTAGCTAGGTATCGAATGATTCGCTTTCCGAAGAAAGTGGCGATAAACAATGACAGAATAATGGCTAAAGCCGCCCGAAACGTAAGAAACTCGAACAACCCTGTTCCAGGTATATTGTAATTTTTATCCAAATAATTGAAGAGGTAATACAGCATCTTACTATTTGTTTAGGGTTGTTAACAATTCGGTTACTATCTTATAATCATCGAAATCATAGCGTTTTCCGTGGATTTCCTGATAGGCTTCATGGCCTTTGCCCGCAATGAGAATGATGTCGTTTTTTGCCGCCATCTGACACGCTGCTTTTATAGCCTCTTTCCGATTGGTGATCGAAAGTGTTTTTTTATAGTGCTCAGGACTGACTCCGGCTTCCATTTCTTCTATAATAGCTTCGGGATCTTCTGTTCGCGGGTTGTCACTTGTGAAAATAACTTTCGTGCTCAAAGAAGCTGCAATATTTGCCATTACCGGTCTTTTCGCAGCATCGCGATCGCCTCCACAACCCACAACTGTGATAAGCGTTTCATTACCGGTTCGGATGTCGTTAATGGTCGCCAATACGTTTTTCAAGGCATCAGGCGTATGTGCATAATCAACTATGGCAGTTACGTTGTTGGCAGACTTGTAATACTGAAACCGTCCACTTACACTTTCTAAATTGCTCAGCGCTTGGAGGGTTTCCAACTCGCTGCTTTCTAAAAGCCGAGCTGTTGCGTATATCGCCAAAACGTTATAGACATTGAATTCACCGATTAGCTTTATCCACACTTCTTGGTTGTTTATTTTTATGAGCTGCCCGTCGAATTCGCTTTCCAAAATTTTCGCCTTATAATCTGCGAGTGATTTCAGTGCGTAGGTATATTTCTTTGCTTTGGTGTTCTGAAGCATCACGGGTCCATTCTTGTCATCGGCATTGACCAATGCAAATGCAGTCTCGGGAAGCTGATCGAAAAAGCGCTTTTTAACATCGCGGTATTCCGCAAAGTCCTTGTGATAATCTAAATGATCGTGTGATAGGTTCGTGAAAACACCACCGGCAAAAGTCAATCCGTGCGTTCGTTTTTGATGAATGCCGTGGGAACTTACTTCCATAAAGCAATAGGCCGCACCAGCGTCAACCATCAAGCTCAAATATCGATTGATGGTCAAGGAATCAGGCGTTGTCAATGCCGTATCGAATTGCTTATCTCCGACCATGATTTTAACCGTTGAAATCAATCCGCACTCATATCCCGAGTTCTTGAACAACTGATACAACAAGGTGGCTACGGTGGTTTTTCCATTCGTCCCAGTAACGCCAATTAGTTTTATATGATCGGATGGGTTATCATAGAAGTTTGAAGCCATAATTGCCAAAGCGCGTTTGGAGTCTGCAACCTTCACATAGGTGATCCCATTGATTAATTCAGTAGGTAAGTCCTCGCAAATTACAGCCAAGGCACCAGCATGTGACGCCTGTTTTATAAACTGATGGCCATCGACACCACCTCCTTTAATCGCGACAAAAACATCGTTCAATGACACTTTTCGCGAATCGAAATGAATGTTGTGTATCGCCACCGAAGTGTTACCAACTACGTGCTCAATGTTAACCTTATACAATATGTCTTTCAGCAATATCACAATAAACTCAGAATTATTTCCTGTCCCGTCTGAAGTTGCTCTCCTGACTTAATGGACTGATTAGATACTTTCCCACTGCCAATCATTTTTACGCGCAGGCCCAAATTTTCCAACAACGACACGGCATCCATTCCGGGCATTCCGTTGACATTGGGAACCACTTTTTTACGCTCTTGCAATTTTGCGTAGTACTTTTCGAAATTGTTATCTAGATTTGGATCTAAGGGCTCCCCTTCGTCTACTTCCTCGATAATGGTAGATGTGGTATATATTTTTTGTGCAATGCGTTTAAAGACGGGGCCAGAGACATCGGCTCCGTAATATCCCTTTTTAACGCTGGGCTTATGAATAACTACAATACAGGAGTACTTCGGATTTTCAGCAGGAAAGAACCCTGCAAATGATGAAATATACCTGCGGTTGTTTTGCCAGTCGGGCATCCAATATTCTGTTTGTGCTGTTCCGGTTTTACCTGCCATGGAGAAGTTGGGCGAGTATAAAGAACGTCCCGTACCACGTTCAACAATGTTTTTGAGAATTTCCTTAGCTTGTCTTACAGTTTCGTCTGACGCTATTTTTGGGTTGAGAATTTCAGTATCAAAAGTCTCTACGACTTCATTCGACTTCCGAATTTCTTTAACAAAGCGCGGCTTGACCATGACCCCATCATTTGCCACGGCATTATAAAACGTTAAGGTTTGAAGGGGTGTCAGACTTAAGTTATAGCCATACGCCATAGAAGGAAGTGCATTTTTGCTCCATCGTTTATCGCCCGGTCCAGGAATGATCGGAGCTCCTTCGCCTTTGATAGCAATTCCAGTTTTCTGGTCGAGATGCCATTCTTTTAAGCGATTGATAAACTTTTCGGGATTTCTAGCATAGTTGTCGTCTAAAATCGAAGCGATTCCAATATTGGAAGATACTTCCATAATTCGGGCGGCGGATATTTTGCCATAACCACCACGTCGGGAATCGTAAATTTTTCTTTTGTAAAAAGTCTTTACTCCTGGTCCTGTATCGACAACCGTACTCGTATCGATAACTCTGTCTTCCAGAGCTGCCATAAACGCCATAAGCTTAAAAGTCGACCCAGGCTCGTGCGATTCCCCTACGGCGTAATTCAATTTTTCGTAATAGGCTCCCGATGAAGTACGCCCCAAATTAGCGATTGCCTTTATTTCACCCGTTGCCACCTCCATCACAATGACGCTTCCGTGGTCAGCTTCGTAATGCATCAATTGACGCAATAGCGCATGATGCGCTATGTCTTGAATATTTACATTGATTGTAGAAACAATATCGTATCCGTCGTGGGGCTCTATTTCGTTTGTATCGTAAACAGGCTTCCACTGATTGTATGCGATTTTTTGTTTCAGCCTACGACCATCCTTCCCTGTCAGCATATCGTGATAGGCACCTTCTAAACCTACGGCATAGTAGCCTGGTCTATTATAAGCTTCATCGCCTACGGTACGTTCAGCAATTTTCCCGATGGGATGTTCGCGAACGGTACGTTGCTCCACAATGATTCCCCCGCGATATTGCCCCATATTAAAAAGCGGCAAACTTTTAATCTTCATATATTCCGAATACCCGAGGTTTTTGGCAATAAACAAATAACGATTCTTATCTGCCCGTGCTTTCCGCAATCGGTTTTGATAAAAAGAAGCTGGTCGACCAAACATCTTACTCAAGCCTTCGCTAAGAGGCACTAAATTTTCTTTAAAATCTTTTTCCGACACGGTCATCGCATCAAAGCGAATTTCGTATTTGGGGACGGAAGTAGCCAATAAACTCCCATCATCTCCATATATATTTCCGCGATTCGCGGGAATAACAAAGTTTTTTACTGTTGTCTTTTCGGCCAACTCGCGATACTTCTCGCCTTCGACTATTTGAAGCCTTACCAATTTCACCCCGATAGCCATAGCAAAAATGAACATACAGCCAGCGACTATATAAAATCGGTTCATTATGTGTTTCATTTCGGTTGGCATAAACTCGGTTGGTTGTTTTTACTTTATTTTACTTTAATCTCTTTTTGCAATTCTTGTGTCTTGCTGCTTTTCTTCAGTATTTACTTTTACAATTCGGATGCGTTTCGGCGGAGATTCTGAAGGTGCAAACCCTCTCCCCTCTAAGTTCGCAATAATCCTACTCTCCATTTGCGACTGCATGTATTGGATGCGCACGTCCACATACTCACTCTTCAACTCCTTCACCTGCACATGTAATTGCGAAATGCGACGCACTTTCTTATCCGCACTGTGCGAACTAGCAATCATCACCAGAGCTAAGCCAGAGAGAAATATGATAAACCGCCAATTTTTGGGTGACTCATCACTTACAAAAAAACTCCCCCGTATGATATCGTAAAACTTTTCTTTCATCACATTGTCTTTAAAAAATTCAACTCCACTAAAACTCTGTACAAATCGACATCAATCTATAACCGCTCTCCGATTCGAAGCTTGGCACTTCGAGCTCGACTGTTCTCACTGATCTCTTCGGCAGTCGGAACAATTAGCTTCCCCACAGCTTTGAAAGGCACATCTACCCTTCCGTACAAATCCTTTTCAGGCTCTCCTTCAAACAAGCCATTTCGAATGAAACGCTTCACCAAACGATCTTCTAAAGAGTGATAACTGATCAAACTAATCCGGCCGCCCGTCTCTAAAACATCAACGGTCTGCAACAAAAACTCTTTAAGAGATTCCAACTCCTGATTCACTTCAATTCTAATCGCTTGATAAATCTGAGCTAAAATTTTATGTTGCCTATGAGGCGGTAAAAACCGCTGCAACACCTCTTTCAACTCCACCGTTGTTTTTATTGTATCATTTTTTCGAGCCTCGACAATCGTTCTCGCTAAAGCCGCTGCGTTGCGCAACTCTCCGTATTCTGCAAAAACCTTTTGAAGCTCTTTTTCTCCATATTCGTTAACCACGGTTTGCGCCGACAACGCTCCATCGCGATCCATACGCATATCCAAATCGGCATCAAAACGTGTAGAAAACCCACGTTCAGCAACATCAAACTGATGCGACGACACGCCAAAGTCACCTAAAATGCCATCCACAGTATCGTGACCGTAAAAACGTAAAAATCGTTTGAGATATCTGAAATTATTATTGATCAACACGAACCTATCATCATCAATCGCATTCTTTAATGCATCGCTATCTTGATCAAAACCAAACAGCTTTCCCTCTGGCCCCAAACGACCTAATATTTCGCGAGAATGCCCACCCCCACCGAAGGTGACATCAACATACACCCCGTCGGGCCGAATGCTCAGTCCATCTACCGCTTCTTTAAGCAAAACCGGATTGTGATATTCAGTTGTCAATGGTTCCGTTTTTATCTCCCATCACCTCTTCTGCCAAGTCAGCAAAATCATCGGCAGCGTCGTCAATGGCTTGTTCATATTTATCTTTATCCCAAATCTCCACGATGTTGATCGAAGAAGACACAACAATTTCCTTACTGATTCCTGCAAAAACCATCAAATCCTTCGGAATGAGCAACCGTCCGGCAGCATCTAGCTCCACCACCCTAACTCCCGCTGTAAACCTTCGGATAAAGTCGTTGTTTTTACGATTGAATCGATTCAACCCTCCCATCTTCTCCATCAGTGCATGCCACTCTTTCATCGGATACACTTCCAAACAGGGCTGAAACACGGCTCGTTTCACCACAAAACCATCAGCCGCGACTGGAGCAAGCTGCTTTTTCAGCGCAGCTGGAACCAATGTGCGACCTTTTGCGTCAACTTTACACTCGTATGTTCCTATGAGATTGAGCATTATGTTTTCTACAGATTCTGAGGTTTGAGTTTCAAATATAAATAATCTTTCCCACTTTTTACCACATTATACCACTTTGTTGATAAGTTTCCCCACATTGTTAATTGCTGATTTAATTCTGTTAAAAAGAAACCCGTGCTTTATACATTTCATATGATATAATTTTGTTTACTTTTGTTTTTCTAAAGGGTATAAACCACTTATGTCACAACACATCAAGAAAGAAGGAGAATTCTCATATGTAGAAATAGGTGAAGGCACTCCTATCATTATACTTCATGGACTTATGGGAGGCTTGAGCAATTTTGATGGAGTTGCTAAGTTTTTTCCAGATCGCGGGTACAAAGTACTCATGCCTGAATTGCCCATCTACAGCATGTCCTTATTAAAGACGAACGTGAAGAACTTCGCAAAATATGTCGGTCGGTTCATCGACCACTTGGGTTATTCTGAAGTTATTTTATTAGGAAATTCATTAGGAGGGCATATTGCGTTGCTTTGCACAAGGATGTATCCGGAGAAAATTAAGGGCTTGGTTATTACTGGAAGCTCTGGTCTTTATGAAAGTGCTATGGGCGAAAGTTATCCGAAACGGGGCGACTACGAATACATCAAGAAAAAAGCCGAAGATGTATTTTACGACCCTGCCGTAGCGACCAAAGAAATTGTCGATGATGTTTTTGCCACGGTAAACGACCGCAACAAACTGATCCGAACGCTGGCTATTGCGAAGAGTGCAATCCGCCACAACATGAAAAAAGATCTTCCATCGATGCTTACCCCCACGTGTATTATTTGGGGTAGAAATGACGAAGTAACCCCGCCCAATGTGGCAGAGGAATTTCACGAGCTCCTTCCAAATTCCGACCTTTATTGGATCGACAAGTGCGGTCATGCAGCGATGATGGAGCACCCAGATGAGTTCAATGAACTCTTGAATGCGTGGTTGCAAAAGAAAAACTTTTAGGCTTTTAATTTAAGTCCCTTCACAATATAATCGACAATCAAGATGCAGATTAAATCGGCAGAATTCGTCATAAGTAATACCGACGTTGAAAAATGTCCGAAAAACCCCTTGCCCGAATACGCGTTTATCGGACGGAGCAATGTGGGCAAGTCATCTTTGATCAACATGCTTCTCAACCGTCGCAATTTAGCGAAAACCTCTGGCAGACCCGGAAAGACACAACTCATCAATCACTTTCTGATTAACGAAAACTGGTTTTTGGTCGATTTGCCAGGTTACGGATACGCCAAAACTTCGAAAAGCACTAAAAAGTCTTTTCAGAAATTAATTACTGCCTACTTCGAAAAGAGAAAACAATTGGCGCTTGCATTCGTATTGATCGATTGCCGCCACAAACCGCAACCCATCGACCTTGAATTCATGCAATGGTTAGGCGTCAATGCGATTCCATTTCACATCATTTTCACCAAGGCTGACAAACTTAAGCCCAACGCTTTAAAAAGAAATATTAAAGCCTACACTGAAGAGATGCTCCTTACTTGGGAAGAAATGCCAAAATACTTCATCACCTCATCGTCCAACAGCACAGGCCGTGAGGAGGTATTGGCCTACATTGACAACCTGAACAACGAACTCAATGCCCTACCCAGTAAAGCTTAAAGTCTTCCAATGTGGATTATTGTTGTTTCAATTCTAATTTCTCAGCAAAGTAATCGCAAAAATCGCGCATGGTATCGCTCATTTTCGTGTCGTCCGTAGCGCGTTGAAATGTATCGGCCATAGCGGTTAACGTTTGATGAAAAAACACCTTCATTTCATCTAGAGGCATGTCTTTTGTCCACAAGTCGATTCTAAGTGACTCTTGATTTTTATGATCCCAAACCGAAAGGAGTACCGCTTTGGTTTCTTCGTTGGTGATGCCACCGTCCTCTGCCGTCCAATGGATTTCTTCCGGCACCTTGTTTTCATCGAGTGCTACTTGTAGTTTAATTTCTGAAGTATGTACTATTGCCATTATTTCTTTGGTTTATATTTTGATTTATTAAATATTTCCTCGGCATCGATTCCCATTAGTTCACGGACATCCACCGAATTATTTTTCATATATGCTCTCACTATTTTCCACCCTAAATACCGTCCGAGCATGCCCGGCGACTCATTGTCTATTTCGAGGTAGAATTTCGAAAACGGCGCTGGGTTAATGAAACGGGCAGGCAGTTTTGTATCGGAACTAAAAAGCAGTTCGTTTTCGATAAAATACTGCCACATATATACCTCGTTTTCTTCCGCCCATTGATACTCTTCCTCTGTATAGCCGATTTTCTCTGCATCGGAAACATTGGGCAGCCAAAGGTCTTTGAGGTAAAGCCGCTTTCCGTAATAGACAATCTGGTCTATAAAAACATTGCGCCTCGGGCGTTTCACAAAAGCTCGCGCATACGCGTCTGCAACATCTGGAGCTAATTGCGACGGCCTCATATTCTTTGCAAAATATCGCTCAACACCTTGATAGAATTCGTGATCGGCTCCTAAATAGGTATCCAACTCCAATATCAAAATCGAGTCGGTCAAAATCACTTTATTCAAGTAATCCACATCGGATGTGGCTGCAACGACAAGGGGTGTTTGGAATTTTGGAAAATAGTATTTGATGTGTTGGAACAAGGGCTTGAGCGTCGCTACGATTTCATCATCGTCAGGAAAAGCCTTTATCGTTTCGGTTTCTAACTGAATCTGAAGCGTATCGGTCATTTTCTCAATCCAGAAATCATCGTCATATTGCTTTGGAAAAAAGGCAGGATACTTTCTTTTGATGCTTTCCAAATCCTTGGGATCGGTCTGCGCAAAATCTTTGTCGAATCGCTGTAACTCAATGTCAATTGGGATGTTTTTTATTTCCTTTTCAATCGAACTTTCATTCTTTTTACACGAAAAAAGAAGCATACAAAAAATCAAGGGCAAACAATATCTCATCGGTATTTTTAAATGTTTCTGCTTAGTTAACGCCAATCCTTTTTATTAATTTTATCTTTATCGATCTATGTTTTACAAAGGTATTATTATAATACATTAAATACCCCCTTTATGCAAACCGAAAAAGTAATTGAACATATTGTCGGCTGGCTTAAGGCCTATGCCTCCTCTTCAAAAACATCGGGTTTTGTCTTAGGCATAAGCGGCGGCGTGGATTCCGCTGTAGTATCTACTTTATGCGCAAAAACAGGATTGCCCACGCTCTGTGTAGAAATGCCCATTCACCAGGCCGTTGGACAGGCCGACCGAGCCAAAGAACACATTGCTTTTCTCCAAGAAAACTTCAGCAATGTCAAACAGCTCGAAATCGACCTTACGACTACGTTCGATGAATTTTCCCATCAGCTGCCCAAACCAGACAATAAGGACACCATGGACTTGTCTTTGGCGAATAGCCGTTCGAGGTTGCGCATGTTGACCTTGTATTATTTAGCTGGCATCCACGGCTATTTAGTAGCAGGTACAGGGAATAAAATCGAAGACTTTGGGGTTGGATTTTTTACAAAATACGGCGATGGAGGCGTGGATTTAAGTCCTATTGGCAATTTGATGAAAAGTGAAGTTTACAAGATCGCAGCAGCATTGAAGGTTCCCGAATCCATTTTAAAAGCGGCACCAACCGATGGGCTTTTTGATGACGATCGTTCCGATGCGGACCAACTCGGAGCGACCTACGACGAACTCGAGTGGGCGATGACCATTGTTGAAAAAGGAGGTAGTAGTGCCGACTTTGATGGAAGAAAAAAGGAGGTCTTGAAAATCTACGAACAACGCCAACGTGCCAATCGACATAAAATGGAACCCATCCCGATTTGTGAAATACCTACATCGTTCAAATTCTCTTAAAAATAAAAGTAAAGTGGTGGTTTAGATTTGATTAGCTTGTGGAATTATTTTATTCTCGAATTTGAATGCCAATTCTACTGCTTTTCACAATTGAATTCGCTATTTTTGATAGCTCCCGCTTTCAGTAATTTTCTTAATTGATTGTGATTAATTAGTTTTTAATGGTACAAATTGTTCTTGCAGATCATCACCCTTTAACGCGAATTGGGATAAAAGATCAAATACTTCAAGCGAATAGCAGCTATTCCGTTATCGGAGAAGTAGCGCACGGAGACAAGTTACTTCCCACGTTAAAACAAAAGCGCCCCAATTTATTAGTATTGGAATTGAGTATGCCTGGAATCGATGGGTTTCAAATCCTTCGTGATATCAAGATAAAATTCCCCGAAATTAAAATTGTGGTTTTTTCTTCCTATCCGGATGAAATTTATGCCCAGCACTGTATTAATTCTGGAGCTCATGGTTATGTGCATAAAACGACGAGTTCGAAAGATTTTTCAAAAATCATCAAGTCGATCGTCAATGGCGACACATATATCAACAAGAAGAGTAAAAACCCGAACAACGACGGGTTGGAAACTATAAAGGACCGCTATAAAAAACTTTCTATTCGCGAGACTGAAGTCCTTAACCTCCTACTCCAAGGTCATAGAAACAAAGACATTGCCATGCTATTGGATATCAACGAGAAGACGGTGAGCACGTATAAATCGCGTTTACTAAAGAAACTCAAGGTGAATAACTTGGCGAAGCTAATCAACCATACCAAGGCGCTGTCGCTATAATATTACCCGATTGAGTCGATTGGAAATCAATCGTTTCAAGCCGATGTAATCCATTACTTCCTGTAGAATAAACTCACTTTCCTCCTGAGGTTCATCTGATTTAAAACTTTCTGAGAGTTCTTGTATTTTTTTATCTACCAAAAAACGTCGCAGACTCAGAATGGTTTCGCTGACCATTTGGACAATCGTATCGTGTTTTCCTTTTACGTAAATCTCTCTCCGCACCCAATCATGTAGTTCATAGCGTTCGTCTTCCATAAGAATATCACTCACAATCTCTGCCATTTCTGGTTCTAATTGATTGACAAACGCCTCTGCGCCCATCTCCGGACTTTGAGAAAAATTATCTATCAATTCCAAATATAGTTTTTGAAATTTGGGATTGGCAAATTCCACCTCATCTACTTGAAGGTCTAAAAAAATCTTCTCGTATACGCGATAGGTTTGCGTTTCGTTTTTAAACTCACCCGAACTCGATTGATCGGCAACGAGCAACATGTCGCTAAAAGATTCCTCTACATGTCCGTAGAGCACCAGAAGTTCAATCAATTTTTGCTCCAACTCCTTTTGAAGATCTACTTTTTTGACCGTTTCTTTTTCTGTCGTTACGACTTCAAAAGGTTGCTGTTCGGCACGAGATTGCCGAGCACTATCTCTTTTTCCTTTGTTTAAGGTCTGCGCCAACACATTGAAGAGAACGTCCTCGGTAATATCCATAATCCGAGCACATTCCCGAACGTACAGCTCGCGTTTGATAGGATCGGAGATTTTTGAAATACTCGTAATCATATCGTGGATGGTCTCCGTCTTTCGGATGGGATCATTCTTAGACTCTTCTGCAAGTAAAGAAGCCTTAAACGTCAAGAAATCCTTTGCGTTGTTTTCTAAGTAATCTGTGAGTTCCTCGGTGGTACTTTTTCGTGAAAAACTATCGGGATCCTCACCTTCGGGAAACGTGCAAATTTTTACGTTCATGCCTTGTTCCAAAATCAAATCCACACCTCGTAGGGCGGCTCGCAATCCTGCGGCATCCCCGTCAAAGAGGACGACGATGTTTTTCGTAAGCCGATTGATCAGTCGGATTTGTTCTGGCGTAAGTGCAGTTCCAGAAGAAGAGACCACATTGTGAACGCCCGCTTGGTGCATTTGAATGACATCGGTATAGCCTTCCACCAGATAGCAATTATCTTCTTTGGCGATGCTCTGCTTGGCGCTGTATATTCCATAGAGCACCTTACTTTTATGATAGATATCGCTTTCCGGTGAATTGAGGTATTTGGCCGCTTTTTTAGTGTCGGCTAAGATTCGTCCACCAAAGCCAAGCGTTCTACCGCTCATACTTTTAATGGGGAACATGACCCGCCCTTTAAACCGATCGAACTGACGTGTAGCTGCACCCGTTTCAGGATCATTCCTGACGATGGTAAGTCCAGCCTTTTCAAGAAATTCAAGCTTATATCCCTTTTTGATGGCGTGGTTGGTGAAAGCCTCCCAAGCATCGGGCGAATATCCCAACTCAAATTTCTTTATCGTCTCTTCGGTAAACCCCCGTTCTTTAAAATAAGAAAGTCCGATGGCTTTGCCTTCTTCTGTTTTCAGCAAGGTGTTGTGAAAGTATTTCGCAGCAAATTCGCTTACCAAATACAAACTCTCACGCTCATTGGCCTGTTCCTTTTCTTCGGGCGTGCGCTCGGTTTCTTCGACTTCGATTCCATATTTTCTTGCCAAATAGCGGATGGCTTCAGGATACGTAAAATGTTCGTGCTCCATCAGAAATGAAACTACATTCCCGCCTTTACCACTACTGAAATCCTTCCAAATTTGTTTGGCAGGACTCACCATAAAACTAGGCGTCCGTTCGTCGGTAAACGGACTCAATCCTTTGAAGTTGCTCCCCGATTTTTTGAGTTGGACAAAATCGCCTATGACCTCCTCAACCCGGGCGGTTTCAAAAACGGTATCTATGGTGTTTCTGGATATCAAAATCGAACTTAAAATTTTAGATTTTAAAAATACAAACTTAAAAAATAGAAAAACGAGAAACCAAAAAATCTTATCTGTTGTGATTTTACAAACTTAACACATCCTTGATTTTCTTAACACAATCTTAGTCTTTTAGTGTGTTTACATAAAACCGAAAGCTATACCAACCCACGAAGAACATCCCAAATGGATATTTTTCTACAATTAAATATTTACTAACTATACATCAAAAAAAACAGTTATGAAAATTACTTATTTCTTAGTTGGAGTTTTCTTCTTATCCTTCAACTTAGTTCAATCACAGTCAGATGCATTATCAGAGTCTTCTATTATGGGCTCGCACACTACGGAAGTAAAAGCAACACTTCCTGCGGCTTACACCAATCAAACCACTACATTGTCTCACGAAACTACCGCGGGAGAAGAAGAAATAGCAATTCAAGTAGATTTAAGCCAGGTGGCAATTCCAATGACCTCCTCCGCAGCACCTTTTGAAAACAGACCTGAAGGATTTGGTGAAAATTTAATTTACATCAATGGTCCTTTTGAAGATGCACCCGGACTGAGCATCTTGGAAGAATCGCTTAATATGGATTCGTATGGTTTTAATGTAAACAAAGGTGATGAGTGGCATATGGCCGATGATTTTGTATTGCACAGCACCTATGACATTTCAAGCTTTGAGGTGTATGCGTATCAAACCGGAAGCCAAGCGCCTTCTATAACAAAAGCGTACGTTCAGATCTGGGACGGCGATCCAAGTGGCAACGGAACCGTAATTTGGGGCGATACCAGCACCAACCGTATGGCTTCAGCTACAGCTACAAGTATCTATAGAGTATCGGAAAATGATATGGGAAGTACGTCACGGGAAATTCAACGCGTTACGGTAAATACTGACGGATTAAACTTGGATGCAGGTACGTATTGGATCGACGTTACTCTTGAGGGAAGTGCGAGTTCAGGTCCATGGATGCCACCAATTTCGGTATCTGGCGAAACTATTACAGGAAACGCACTACAACTCAATTCTGGAAACTGGCAAGCTGTTGTAGACAGCGGAACCGGTGATCCTCAAGGAATTCCTTTTGAAATTTACGGAACTGCTACGGATGTATGTCAAGAAATCAATCCTCCTTATGATTGGGTTTTTGAAGAAGGATATAGGGTTTCTGGAGGTTCCTCAACAGCAAATGACATTACAATAGACGCAGGCACAAATTTCAAACTAAACAATGTAGTTGCCTACTTTATGTCAGATTGGCCGATTAACACAGCCGATATTATCTATTACGATGATAACAACGGTTTACCAGGCAGTCAAATAGGTTCCGAAAACAATTTGAATATTGTTTCAACCAACGCCATAGGTTCTGCCTTTAATATGAGTGTCTATATGGTCGAATTTGATGTAGCTCCCTTTGAATTCGAGGGACAGCAGAACACCGACACCACGTATTGGATTCAGATAAAAGCAGAAAATACCGGCGGCAGCGATACTTATTGGGCGGGTAGATTTGGCAATACCGTTGGATATGAATTGGCAAATAAAGGTTCGGGATCTTGGAATCATCCCAGACCCGATTTAGATGGAGTTTATCTTTTCAGTGGAGACTGCGAAGACATCCTAGGTGTTAACAACAATGCAATGACACAGTTCACAGTATATCCAAATCCGACTTCCGATTTTATCAACATCGAATCAGCTGAACAAATCGAAGCTATAGCAATGTACAATCTTCTCGGACAGCAAGTACTCGCTGTGGATGTCAATAACTCAAGCACGAAACTAGATATCAGCGCTTTGCAACAAGGTGTTTATATTTTGAAGACAACGATAAACGGCAATGAAAATTCAGTCAAAATAATTAAACAATAATTTATTCGATTGCAATTAATTGTGATTAATCTAAAAAAGCCATTCTCGAGGGAATGGCTTTTTAATTTCTAAACAACACGGAAAAACTAATCATAGGAATCCTGAAAAAATCCGTGTTTTACTCCTAATTTAATTTTATTAAAAATTGGCTAATTCAAATAAAATCAATTCCAATCGTACCGCAACCCAACAGAAATATTCCGTTGCGCTACAGGGTTGTCCTTAAATATGGGGTTCAAGTCATATTTGGCATAAAGCCCTACTTCTTTCCAACTGATATATCCGCTAAGGCCATAAACCAGATTTGAAGTGTTATAACTTTCTTTTATCTTATCTTTCCGACGTCTTCCATCTTCTTTATACCTCAATTTTTGTCGGGTGCTTAAATTAAGACCGGCATATCCGCCGAGGCCAACACTTATTTTTCTGTATGTGGAATAGCGGAAATAATCACCGAAATCATTTTTCTTTGAAGGACCAAATTCAAAAAACACGGGAATCACCAGGTTGTCCATTCTGAATTTTGACTTTTTTAGATCCAACGGAAATGTTTGTAGTTCTGTTTGATTTCCATTTTCTACAAAATATTGATTGTCTATCGGTTTCAATCCGTTAAACTGAAAAGACAGCCCATATTTTACACGAAGCCAATTGCTGTTTTTGAATACTCGGGTTTTAAAAGAATATCCCAATTCGAAAAAACGACTTCCGCCAATTTTAAACTCCGAATCGTTAAAAGATTCTCCTTGCGTAATGACGTTGTTCAATCCAACAGCCATATTTAGATGTGAAGTCGTGCGACGATCAAAAGGATTTTTCGGATTTCTTTTTCGAACTTTCACGCCAAAAACCACATCTTCATCCATGTCTTCCTGACCAATTCCAAGAATAATAGCAGTTCCAGTTGGGCTTGCATCTTTGCCAATCTCTTTTCTATTGCGCTCTAAAAAATCGATTTGGTTGTCGAGTATCGCCAAACGATTTTCAATGTTCAAAGCCCGTTTTTCAGCGGCTTTA
>Ga0209075_1002421_pt1 | contig 16460 bp, 11 predicted proteins | sample Stecom2011_FD_187523 | JGI IMG/M metagenome (GOLD analysis project Ga0209075, IMG submission 187523) | Agricultural soil microbial communities from Utah to study Nitrogen management - Steer compost 2011 (SPAdes) (version 2) | ecosystem: Environmental > Terrestrial > Soil > Agricultural land...
CTTAATTTGTTATCTACCTCATATCTTTAATTTATCATATTAATAAATAATAAACAATTACAATTTAAGATTTCAAATAAAAAATGCAGTAATTAAAATAAATTCATTTTAATTATTTGCATTTTTTTAATTTTATAAACCTAAAATATTTTTTCTTAATAATTCATACTCTTCATTGGTAATTAATTCTTTATCCAATAAATTTTTAGCTTCTAATAACTGCTCTTCAATTGTTTTCTTTCCACTTATTTCTGTATATGCTTTTCTTAACGACGGTGTAACTGCAGGTATAATTGTATCTGCAGTTTTAGCGGTTGCTTCACTTATTTCTTTTCCCGCATGATCAATCGTTTCTTTTTGAATATCAGATTTTAATTTAGTAATTTCTGGTTTAAACCCGGCAGCAACTATCGTAAATCCACTTGTTCCAATAATAAATCCTATCATTGTTCCTATCATACTAAAAACAGGATTATCGTAATCCATATTCATAAAATTAATAATAGATACTAAAAATATAATTACTCCAATAACTAATTGAATAATTCCCCATATTTTTAATTTTGTTGTTTTTTTCACTTAACCACCTCTTTAATTTTATTATACTATATATCTAATAAAATTTTTATATTATTTATAAATTTTATTGATTCAATTAAACTTTTCGATCCATAAGTTTTAATATAATCGCTTGCTCTTAGATTATCACTTAATAAATATTCATAATATTTATCATAATGCATTAGGCCAAACCCATTACGATCAAAATTAAATAAGAATTTATTAAAATAACTTTCAATTATTTCCAAAAGTTCTTTTTTAAACTTTTCATCAAATTTATTGTTTATTAAAACATTATCAATATTATTACTATTTATTACAAAGTTTATAATATTTTCATCATTTATCCCATTATCTTTTAAATGAATATCTAAATTTTCAAACTTTTTCATAGCATCAACAATTGATAAATCAAATAAGTAAAGGTTTGTCTCTAATTGATTCTTTAATTCCCAAAATATCTTTAAGCTTTCAACAAGTAAACTCAAATTATCATTTTCTAATAACAAAATATCTTTTGGATCTTTATTATAATAAACAATTTCATCATTTTGATTTAAACCTACTAAATTTAAAGCTTTATTAAAATTGTATTTGATTGCGATACTTTGGAATAAATAATTACTAAATATTTTATTTAATCTAAAATTATCTTTTGTATCTGTAATTTTAGAAATATCAAATAGTAAATATTCATCATTTTTTATATCATAAATTAAGTTTTCAATATTAATATCAAAGTTTTCAACTTTTAATTTAATATTTTTTATTAACTGGTATTTAGATTCATCTAATAAATCAATATTAAACTTTTTAACTTCTTCCATAAAATTATCAACTAAAATATCGCCATACTTCCTAAAAGGAACAATTCCTTTGGCTTTGGCTTTTTTAAGTTCAACATTTGAATTATTTAAATGATCATTAAAAATTGCTCTTTTAACTAATGCTTCTTCTAATTTATCTTCATTTTGAATATAAAAGGTTGGACTATTTTTAATATTTTCAACTTCACTTGGATATGTTACTTTCAAATTGTTTAAAAACCAATTTTGAACTGGATACTTAAAAATATAAATTAACTCATTTAAACTCTTATAATTAGTTTCATTCAAAATAACATCATAGTTAAATGGTGATTTTACTTTTAACTTATCCTTTATTTTATATCTTAGATCGTATGTGAAGTAATCTTTATTTTCATTACTAAAATAAATTTTATCAAAAGGATGAAGTTTATGTTTAACTTCTCTTACATTACCATTTAAAATTGTGTCAATAAATATTGAGCGATTAATATCTTTGCGGTTTGTTTCATTCATACCAACATATGATAATAAAACCTCATTGTTTGCATAAACAAATGTTTCAAAAAGATTTTTTTGTTTTAAAATCGTTTTTTCATTAATTTGTTCATCCAAATTTAAAGTTGTTTCATTTGCTTTATTTGGAAATGAGTTATCATCTAGTCCGGCTAATATTAAATATTTGCTATTTACAAACAAAAAGTCATTAAAACTACCAAAGTTAATACCACCATTAAAGCTATCTTTATAACTAATTTTATTTATTTCATCTTCCAACATTTTAAAAGCCATTTTAACTGATGGAACATAATTTAATAAATTAAACTTATTATTAACTAAATCAAACCAAGTTTGATAAATTTTACTTTGAATACTACCTTCTTTATATTCACTACCTATAAATATCTCAAAAGCTTCAATAAATAAATTATTTAATTCTTTCAAATTCATACATTCATATTTATTTAATTTATTTATCATCATAATAAAATTATAAAACATTTCAAAAAGTTCATATTCGTTAAGTGATATATTTTTAGATACATAAGTATCACTAAAATCAAATGTATCAGCCTTTAACATTAATCCTCTAACTAACTTACTAAAACCATTTTCAAATGTATAATCATCGTTTTCTAAACTTACAATGCCACTTCTAATAGCATTATTACTAATCCAATCTTTAACTAAATCAAGTTCTGCTTTATTTTTCTTATAATTTTTAATATTTAAGCTTAATTCAAATAGTTCAAATAAAGAGCTTGCTTCAAAACGATAATCAAGTTCAATATTTAATTTGCTTAAAAACTCACTAAAAATATCATTATTATTACTATTATTATAAATAGAATATTTATATTGATTAAAATTGCCAACTTTTTTACTGAAAACATAATTAATTGCTGAAGTGTAGTCATTAATATTAGGAACAAGTACTAAAATATCACTTGGAAGATAATTTTTAGTTTCAATTAATTCGGTAATATTATCAAAAATAGTTTCCATTTCTCTAATTTTAGACCAATTATTTAATAGTATTAACTTTTTATTATTATTAATTAGTTCTAATTCATATTTAAAAACGTTATTGAATTTAGAAATTAAGTTATTAAAAAGTTCACTTTCATTATTAGTTTTTATATAGTAGATCTTTAAATTATTATCTTCTACTAAGTCGATAACTTCGTTTAACGGTAAAAAGTTAGTTGCTTTTAAGCTTTTATATATATATAATTCTAAATCGAAAATATTATCAATTTTATTTGGTTTATCAAATTTATTAAAGTCTTTTAAAATATAGTTGGCATTTTTTTGATAATGAATAAAACTTTTTTCTAATTCATTTGCATAATTAAATTTTCTTAAGTCATTATTTTTATAATAATTACTTATATTAGGGCTAATTATATTCAGTTTTAAAATATTTAAAATATAATATTTTAAATAACCTTTACTAAAGCCTTTATATATTTTATTAAATGGCTTAATAAACCTATTTATAAACTCATCTTCTGTTAAAAAGGTTATTCTAGTTACAACATCATTTTTACTTGCTAAATTGATTTTTAACATTCTAGCAACATTATGATTAGGAACAATAACAATTCTTTCATCGCCAAAAAGACTATTTTCTAAATTATTATCTTTAAGTTCATTAATTAAATTTTCATATAAATCATTTAAATTATTATATTTCATTTTAATCCCTTACCTTAGATATGCCACTGGCGCGATTAATCGACTTTTTAATACCTTGTAAAAACGTCTTTTTACCGGTTAAAACATTTAGACGCTTTTTAGCTCTTGAAACACCTGTATAAATTAATTCTTTTGTTATAAAATCACTTTCAATTTCATCATCTTTTAATATTAATAAAACATCATCATATTCACTACCTTGTGATTTATGAATTGTAATTGCAAAAGCAACTTCAATATTACTTAAATATATTTTATCTACTACTTTATCTAGACTAAAATAGACCTTATTATCAGCTTTATTTAAAATACCAATATCACCATTATAAATATTACGAGCTGGATCTGATTTTAAAACAATGTAAGGAATATATTTTAAGTTAGGATTTTTACTTAAAATGGTATCATTAAGATATTTTGAGCCGGAAAGTCCATTTAAATATGCTGTAAGAATCATTACTTTATTAGTTAAATTTAGTGCATCATTAATATTTTTAGCATTATAATAACTTTGAACCATATCTTTAATAAATTTGTTTTCAATAATTTTATTAAAATCAAAACCAAAGATAACCTCACTTCCATAACTAAATTTAGTAAGACTATTAATGTTTTCATTTTTAATATCATCAACTAATTTTAAAACATTTAATGCTTCACTTGCCCTATAGTTTTTAGTTAAAACTGTTTTAACAGTGCTATCATCAATTAAATCACATAAGTCTTTAAATACACTACCAACATCTACTGATGTTAATTGGTCTTGGTCACCAACTAAATATAGTTTTGTTATCTCATCTTTATTAATAGCATTTAATAATTTATCCATTAATTCAATATCAATCATTGAGGCCTCATCAATAACGATAATGTCTTTATTAATATATTTATTACTATACTTATAATCAGTATACATGGGTCTTGCACCAATTAAGTTATGAATTGTTGATGATTTTAGTTTTGATATTTTATCAATAATTAACTCTTTATTTAAATCATCTTTTAACATTGCTTCAACTGAGTATGAACTATTTCTTAAAGTCGTTTTAATTGCATCAACCATTCTTGCTGATGCTTTTCCAGTTGGTGCAGCAAGTGCGATATCATAATTAATATTTTCTTTTAAAAGATTTGCGACTTCTTTTGAAACACTAGTTGTTTTTCCGGTTCCTGGTCCACCAGTAATAATTCTAAATTTATTTAATTTAATTAATTCATTAACTTTATTTAAAATATTTTGTTCCATTAAATAATATTTTTGGAAATAAAGTTTATTATTTGCTATAACTAAGGGCTTATTTAATCCTAAAACATCATATTTATTTAAAACCTTTAATTCATCATCACTTATATCAATACAAATACTGCCTTTATTAAAAGCGATTAATAATTCGTTTAAAATGTTGTTAAAATCATTTTTAGTATTAAATTCTTCATTAAAATATTTGAATAAAACATTATAATTCATTATTATTACCTCCAAATATTTTATCTAACCTTTTAATAACTTCTAAATCAGGCTTATCAAAAAAGATACCATTATTATTTTTTTCATTAATACCTCTAATAAATAAATAATAAATGCCACCAAAATCTTTATTATAATCAAAATTAGGATTAATATTTCTTAAATAACGATATATTGCTAGTGTATATATTAAATATTGTAAATTATAAAGATTTTGTTTCATCTCTAAATTTAAATTATCTAAATTGTAATAACTACTATCTGGTCCAATATAATTAGTTTTCCAGTCAATAATGTAATATTTATTACCAACGTTTAATGAAACGTCAATTAAACCGATTAAAAAGCCATTAATATCATCTAATTGAATAACTTCATTAGTTATTCCATATTCTATTAAAAAGTTGCTTAAATCATTAATATTTAAATCTTTTGCATTAATCATAAACTCTAATTCATTAATATAATTATTTGGTAAAATATCGGTTAACTTATACTCATTATTAATAAATCTTTTATTTAGGGTTGTTTTAATAACTTCCTTTAACCAATCTATGTGATCTAAAGTTATATTATCCATATTTATAAAATATGAATTAATATTACTTAAATTTGGATTAGTTAAATCAAGATCTTCAAAGATTTGATGAATAATTGTTCCAATATGTGCACTTGATGGAAAAGCTTTTTCATCATAGACTTTATCTAATAATCTATCGACTTTTAAATAATTTGTAATAGCACTATATGATTTATAACCAAAACTTCTCTTTATCTTTTCTTTTTTAGTAAAGGGTTTAATATTAACCTTAACTTCTTCTTTTACTTTTTCTTTTTTAATTGGTCTAAAGTCAATTTTTCTCTTTACAGCAATTTCACTTAAAACATCAATATTAACGGCATCTTTAAAATAATTGCTTACACCATGAGTTCCATGTAAAAAGTAAGTTCTATATTTTGCTCTTGTAATAGCAACATAAAATATTCGCTCTTTTTCAGCGACTAACTCTTCTTGTTCTAATTCTTTAACATTACTAAAAGTATAATGTAGATTACCATCTTTATGATATTTATATGGTTTATCTAATTTATTATCGTTTGATGCATTAATATTAAATAAAAACACAAATGGATATTCTAAACCTTTAGATGCATGATAAGTTAAAATATTAACAGCATCTTCATCTGATTCTAATCTTTCTTCATATACTTCACTTTGATTAGATTCTAAGTAATTTAGATGCATTAAAAGACCACTATAACTATTATTAATCTTTTCATATTCACCTATAACATCTAATAATAGTTTAAAATTAGAAATTGCTCTTTTACCTTCTAAATTATCAATTGATAAACTACCAATTACATTGTATTTATCTAAAAAGATACTAATTGGTTTTAATAATCCTTCTTTATATGAAGATTCGTATATTTTAAATAAGTCTTCAACAAATTGATTTTTTTCCTTTATAATTTCATCATTATCTAAAGTATTAAAATCAAATTGACTTGGCATATACTTACTTGTTAAAAGCGCATTTACTTTTCTTTCGTTATTATAATTTAGGATTGCTTCAAGTAATATTAATATAAATTTATATTCACTTGATTTAAAAACATTTTGCGTTTTTAATAAAACAGCTGGAATATTATTATTCTTTAAACGATTTTGTAACATTCTTGCAATATTGTGGGTATTAGTTAAAATTGCAATATCAGAATTATTAATACTTCTATTTTCAATTATAACTTCATTCTTTAATCTTTTAATTTCATTAATTAAATCATTAATACCATCATTTTGTTTTTGTCTAATATTTCCATCTGTATATTCCCAATACACTAATGGTGCGTAATTATCATTAGGCTCAGTTAACTTCTTTTGGCCTACATTAACATTATAATAATCTAAATTAGATTTAGTTAAGCCTTTTGTTTTAGTATAATATTCATTTACTTTTTTAATGTTATTTTGTTCACTACGGTAATTAGTATCCATTGTATATAAAACATCTGCTTCATTTCTAACCCTTTTATAAGTATCAATATCGCCACCTCTAAAACGATACATCGCTTGTTTAGGATCCCCAATCATTAAAAAGATTTTATTATTAAATATTTCATTAAAGATACTATATTGAACAACATCGGTATCTTGAAACTCATCAACCATTAAAACTTTTAAATCTTTAAAAACATCTTTATCAATGTTTTTAATTGCTTTATAAACATCCATTATTAAATCATCATTAGTTTTAATGTTTAATTTATTTCGTTCATTTTTCAAGTTTTTTATAACATAATTATATAAATAAAATCTTGCATTAAAAAATACATTATAATAATTACTTACCGTTTCTATAACATCATTATAATCATTAATGAACTCATTATATTTATTAATATCATTATATATAAATGATTTTGTTTTAGAAACTGATCCATTTTTATTATAGTTAATATCTAATTCTAAATTAGTTATTCCTTTTTGTATATATATTTCATATTTTTCTTCTTCATAGCGTTCTTTATTTTCTCTATTCTTTAAAACTTCCTCTTTTGTTAAGGATTTATACGGGAAAATATTGTTTTCATAATCATTAACAAAAGCCTTAACAATGTTGAGATCAAGGTGATTATTTTCTTCTTTATTTAATAAAAATGAGTTAGTTATATTAACTAATCTTTCTTCTTTATTAATTAATTTTTCTTTTAAGTTTTTAGAAACTTCTAAAAATGATTTATAAAAGTCTTTATTAAAATCAAAATTATCCCAAATTGCATCAGGTTTTGTTGAAAGTTCTCTTATTTTATAAATAATACTATTTAAATCTTTAAAGTCAGGTTCTACTAATTCAATAAAATCTTTTGGAAATTTATTCAATTCATACTTAAAAAAATCATTAATTAACTTTATAATAGCCTCACTATCATCTTCTACTAGCACTTGATTAAGATCTATATTAAAGTCAAACGGATATTTATTTAATAAATATGAACAAAAGCCATGAATAGTAAAAATCATCGCTTCATTTATATGATTAATTGCATGGTTTAATTTATTACTAATATTTTCTTGATTGTTATTAACAATTGTTTTAATATTAGGATCAACATCTTCATTATTTTCAAAATATCTTTTAGCATCTTTAATAACTTCTAATGTTCGTGATTTTAATTCAAATGCAGCTGCATTAGTAAAGGTTACTAAAACAATTTCATTAATTTTATAATCTTGCTCTAAAAGTAGTCTTAAAGTTAATAGACCAATACTATAAGTTTTACCCGTACCTGCACTTGCTTCTATCATTATTTTAGATTTTGTAATTGGTGTTTCTAACACATTAAATATTTGCATTTAATCATCCCCAATACTTATTATTATCTATATTATAACATGTAATTATTACTTTATATTTACATATAAAAATAAATACTGCCAAAGGCAGTATTATTATTAAACTATTTTTAAAAAGATTTCTACTAATTTAGGATCAAACTGTGTTCCTGAACATTTTTTAATCTCTTCGATTGCTTCTTCTTTAGTTAAAGCTTTCCGGTAAGGTCTATTAGAAATCATTGCATCATAAGCATCAGCAATTGCGATAATTCTTGCTCTTATAGGTATTTCATCACCTTTTAATCCGCGTGGATAACCTGTTCCATCATACCTTTCATGATGTGATAAAATATCTTCAGCAATTTCAGCATACTCAGGTGCATGTGATATAATGCGGTAACCAATTTCTGGATGAGTTTTAATAATTTCCCACTCTTCATCATTTAGTTTACCTGGCTTATTTAAAATTGCTTCATCAATAGCAATCTTACCAATATCATGAAGAAAGGCGATTGCTTCTAAAAGATTAATTTCATGTCTTGACATTTTTAATTTTTGACCAATTTTATTACAAATTCTAGCTACTCGTTCCGAATGATCTTTTTCTCTTAAATTCTTTTCTTCCATAGTTTGTAAAATTGATTTTATATAATCACTACGGTGTGATAATCTTTCAAATACTTTATTTCGATTTAAATTAGCTTCTGATTCAATAATTGCACTTTCAAGTTCGCCAATGTTTTTCATAATACCAATTCCACAAGATACTGATACATTAATACCTTTAATTTTTTTGGATTTAAATAAAGTATCAATTTCTTTAACAAAATCATTAGCTTTATCTAAGTTACAATCTTTAATTAAGTAAATAAATTCATCCCCACCAACTCTAAATAAATTGTTATCATCTGATAATTTAATTAGTTCATTAGCAACAGTTACTAATAATTCATCACCTGCTGATTGACCGTATGCATCATTAATAATTCTTAAGCCATTAATATCACAAGTAATAACTGATACTACTTCACTATTAGTATTTAATTTTTCTACTACTTCTTGGAAATATCTACGGTTTGGTATGTTAGTTAGGGCATCATAATAACTAATTCTTAAAATTGTTTGTTCGTAATTTCTAATATCAGTAATATTTGTAATATAAATTGTTGCACCAACAACTTTGTTATTTTCATAAATTGGATAATAATGATTTTTAAATGATTGGGTTCCAAACTTATCAATATTATACTCATTGTTAAACACTTCACCATTTAAAGCTTTTAAAATACCTTCTTTTAAAATTTTTGTAGTTAGTTCATCTTTTTCAACTACTTTTAATAAATTATCTCCAACTTTAATTGTTTGATTGTAGTAATTATACATTAACTCCTTATAAAACATATTAAAAGTTAAATAATTAAAACTTTTATCAACTGCAAAGACAAAAAGTGTTTTATAATTGTCAATTGATGATTGTAAAAATTTCATTTGTGCATTTTCTAATCTATTATATAAAAGTCTTGTTTTATGATGTTCAACTAAATAACCTAATAAAACAGTTATTATTGGAAATAATATTAAATAAATTAAAAATACACCAATCAAATCATTAAATGTTTCATTAATGAAAAGTGGTAATAATAAAATTATAATATTGGCACTTATTCCAACGATTAAGTTTTTTAAGAAAATATTTTTAAAATTATATTTTTTAAATATTTTTTTAAATATATATCCTGAAATAATACTTGTTAAAATAATTATTATTGCAAATAAAACACCACTTCCGCCTAAGTGTATTCTAAGTCCTATTGTTATAAGTGATGCTATGATAGCTGTTTCGATACTAAAATAAAATGCTGTTAAAGATAAAAGGACTGTTCTAGTATCAAACATAATACCTTCTCTATATAAAAAGGGATTTAATAATATAATAATACCAATTGATCCAATTACAAGACCTATGGCAATTTTACTTAATAAACGCTCAGTTCTAACTTCATAATTGCTGATTGAATATGCAACAACAACTGCAAAAAGCATTAAAACGTTAGCTGTTAAATAACCTATAATATCTAAAAAATCAGAAATGATCATTATCATACCCCTTTTACATTTATTTTGTAAAATATCTCTATTTGCTTTAATAATATCATAATTTAATTATAAATAATAAAAATTAGAACTACTTATTTTTTAAAAATAATTAATAACTACACAAACAAACTTATCTAAAACATATTTATACATAGTTATTTTGATTAATTGATAAATTATAATATTAATGGTATTGTAATTATAAAGATTAGAGATTTTTATTTTGAGGAGAATTAAATTTATGAAACAAAAAATTGCCATTTTGGCGGATTCAGGATCAGACCTACACGATGTAAAAGGAGATGCACCATTATACATTTTGCCATTAAGAATAATAATTGATGGTATTGAGTATATTGATAGAATTGATATATCTTTAAAAGAGGTTTTATCTAAATTAGACGATGCTACTATTAAAACTTCCCTACCAAGTCCAAAAGATATTATTGATACACTTGACTTAATTAAAAGAGATGGATACACACATGTTATTGCTATTCCTATATCACAAGGTTTAAGTGGAACTATGAATATTATTAGAAATATTGCTAGTGAATATGAAGGTTTAGAAATAGCATTAATAGATACTAAAAATATTAGTATAGCAAGTGGTTATAGTTCACTACATGCTTTAGAATTAATTGAAAAAGGCGAAGATTTTGACACAATCGTTAAAACAATTAATGATAGTGTTAATTTAAAGAAGGTATTTTTTACAGTTGATAAATTATCTTATTTAAAAAAAGGTGGTCGCATTGGTCTAGTAGCTGCGACAGTTGCTGATTTATTAAGAATTAAACCGGTTATTTCTTGTAATGAAGAGGGTATTTATCATACATTAAAAAAACAACGCGGTTATAAAAGAGCGATTAATCAGTTATTAGAATTTGCAAGTGATTTTGCTAAAGATCATAAACTTTACGATGTAACATTACTAAATTGTGATTCAAAGGAAGATTTAGAAGCTTTTGAAGCTAATATTAAAGAAGCTTTGCCTAATGTTAGAAACTTCCAAATAACAACAATTTCACCAACACTTGCTATTCATACAGGTCCTGAAGCCTTAGGAATTGCTGTTTCAATAATTAAATAAGTATAATAAAAAAATGGAAGAATTTTCTTCCATTTTTTATTACTCATATCTTTTTGCTGCTTCATACATAATTTCATACCAATCATAGTAAGAGTCACGATACTTTTTATATTTATATAAATCTTGTGGTTCAGAAACCATTTTATAAACCGCCCAACTATACCACATAATAGATATAGCTGCTGCGTATATATAAATTTTATATAACTCTTTTCTTTCTGGTTTTCGATCTAGGTATAATCTTAATAATTTTTGTAATTGTCTTGGGTTCATCTGAGCATCATGCGCAAAGTTAGCTAGATCACTAAACGGATCTCCCATTGACACAAACTCTAAGTCAATAAGTAAAATTTCCCCATTTTCTAAAACCATCGTATTATTAGGGGAACAGTCACCATGAATTGGCACATACTCTTTTTCATTATTAAAGATTTTTTTATATTCATACATTTCTTTAATAATTCTTGGCATATCTTTTCCAAAATTATGAGCTCCATTAGCCTCTTTAACAAATCTTTCATAACGAAGCATTCGATCAAAGATGTTATCTTTTTTAATAAATTTAAAATCGCCTTTATGAAGTTCTTTTAATTTATTAACAAACTTAGTTAATTGCACATTATCATTAAAGTTTAATATTCTGCTATTTTCATAAAACTCACTAATTTTCATACCAGAATCTTCATCTAAGAAATAGACTTTATCAACAATATTATGACCATTTAACTGTTCATAGGCTTGTTTTTCAACACTTCTATCATTAAATAGTTCAGTACCTTCCCCAGCAATTCTTAAAAAATATTTTTGATCTTCTGTTTCAATAACATAGTTTTTGTTATTTAAACTTCTTCCAGGTGCAGCATGTACACCAACTAATTGATCGCTATTTAATGATAAAACTTCCGCCAGTTCAATAACTTTTTGAAATTTATTTTCTTCCTCTCTTTTTAATATTTCTAAATATCTTTTATCAACCTTTAATAAATCTTCTAACTCGTTAACTTCTTTAATAACTTTCTTATCAACTTGTCTACCTTCTATTTTCATCTTATCAATAATGTTATTTAGTAAATCATCATGATAGATATTAATATTTTCTTCTAAATTATATTTATCTTCAACTTCTTTTACTAATTTTAATAAATCTTCTTTTTTCCAAAAAGCAATTCCATATAATTTATTATCAATATAGATGTTATCAAAATCTCTAATAAGTTTAATAATTTCATTAGAACCCTTTTTAAAAACAAAACCCCATATATTATTATGAGGAGTAGTTTTTTGATATAAATAAGTTGTATTTTCTACATTAGGATCTAAAATACTAAAATCATTTATAAAAAAGTTTCCTTCTGTAATTAAATAATTATCATTCAACAAATGTTTTGCTGCATAAAATGATGAAATTGCTCCTCTTGATTCATATTCTTTATTTTCTATTAAAGATACTTCTTTATATTTATCTTTTAAGTAATAAAACTTCTCCTTCATATAACCTACAACAACGGTTATATCATTTATACCATGATGTAGCATTGCTTCTATTAAAGTTTCAATCATTGGTTTTCCTTTGATTTTAATTAAAGGTTTTGGTATTTTATTTGACATTGGCCTAATTCTAGTTCCAACTCCTGCCGCTAATATTAATGCTTTAGTTATTTTCAAAATAACCACTCCTTTCTTATTCCATTATAACATATCAAAAATATTGAACTTTTTTTAAAAAACAAAAGCCCTTCAGCTAACAATGTTAGTTAAAGGGCTTAATTTACATATGTTTTTTTAATATTTCAGTATATATTTCATATCCATTTTTATTTAAATGGATACCATCGTAAGTTAAATCTTCATTTAAATAGTTATCTTTTAAAACACTATCAAATAAATTAATAAAATTATATGAATTGTTTTTATTATTAAAAACTAATTCATTAACCCTTTTTAATTCATCGTTAGTTCTTCCTGCAATATATATTTTTTTATATAATTTGTGATCTTCATTAATAACTGGTGTTGTTGATAAATAATTAATTTTAGCATTAGGAAATAAACCTCTTAACTTATCAATTAAGTTAATAACATTACTTGCTGTCTCATCTGGGGTTGCTTCAAGCAATACTAAATCATTTGATCCAACTGATAAGAAAATTGTTTTAGGATTAATATTGCTAATAATAGTATCAATATTATCATTGATAAACTTGGTTGTAGCACCTGCAACACCACGGTTAATTGCATTAATATCTCCAAAATAACTTTCTAAGTTTAAATATTCGATCATTGAATCACCTAAAAACAAATAATCATAATTTGTTTTAGGAAGTTCAACTTGAAATTTTTCTAAAACTTTGCTTGAAGTTTTTGCAATCATTTGTCGAAGTCCATTTAATTCTTTTTTAACTAGTTTCATAATATCACCTAATCCTTTTTAACCTTATTTATTATAACAAGAATAATTTAAAAATAGTGATATTTGCTTTGTTAACATATTTAAAGCATTATATATAAAATTATAAGCGATACTAATGCTGCTGCTAAATTAATTGTTAATGTTGCAATCATAGGTTTAATTCCAACACCTTTTACTTGTTTAAAACTAGTTTTAAGGCCAATTGCAGCAAGTGCTGTAGCCATTAAAAATTTAGATAGTTCAGATATAAAATCAATTGTTTCAGCGGTTAATATATTTAGACTTCTAATTCCTGTAAATAAAATAAAACCTAGAATAAACCATGGAAAAATACTTCTTAATTTAACTTTTTTTTGTTTATATTCTTTATTTGTTTTCAAATTTGATTTTATATTTATATATGAAAAAACTAATACAATTGGAACAATAAATAAAGTCCTTGTTAATTTAACAATTGTTGCTAGAGCACCAGATATTTCAGAAAAAGCATACCCTGCAGCAACAACACTTGATGTATCATTAATTGATGTTCCTACCCATAAGCCAAAAGTTTGATCGGTCATGTTTAATAATACACCAATAACCGGAAATAAAATTACCGTTAGTAAATCAAAAATAAAAGTTGATGAAATTGCAAATGCAATCTCATGGTCCTTAGCTTCAATTACTGGACCAAGGGTTGCTACTGCAGTTCCACCACAAATTGCTTGACTTACCGATAATAAACTAGTTAAGCGCCAGTTAATATTTAATGTTTTATGAAATATATAACCAATTGTAAATGATGTAATAAAAATTGCTGTTAATAAAATAAGCGCATATTTTCCAACTTCAAAAACTTGATTAAAACTTAAAGTAATCCCTGCTAAAATTATTCCTATTCTTAAAATATATTTGGAAGTAAAATTAATTTTCTCTTGATACTTATCATTTTTAATAAGCGGGTTTAATACCATGCCTAAGACTAAAGCTATTAAAGCTGTGCCAATTATATCAATTGGTAAAATTTTATTTATCAATAAAGCGATAATAGCAATCACTAAGCTTAAAATAAAGCCTTTTAAATGTTTTTTAATAAAGTTCACTCAATCATCCTCATCTATTTAAAAATTATCACTCTATTAATTGTATCAAAAATAAATTAAATATGGCCAGATAATAAAAAAAGCATAAAATTATGCTTTTTTACTACTAAATAATTTTTTATATTCGCCATAACCCATTTCATCTAACTTCTCATATGGAATAAACTTTAAAGCAGCGGAATTCATGCAATATCTAAGACCGCCTTGATCTTTGGGTCCATCAGTAAAGACATGACCTAGGTGACTATTAGATGATTTAGTTCTAACTTCGGTTCTAATCATCATATGTGAATAATCAGCTTTTTCAACTATTTCTTCTTCATTAATTGGTTTTGTAAATGATGGCCAGCCACATTGAGCATCATATTTATCAAGTGATGTGAAAAGCGGTTTACCGTTATATATATCAACATAAATTCCATCTTCAAAATTATCCCAATATTCATTTTGATAAGGTGTTTCCGTTTTATTTTCTTTTGTTACTTTAATTTGTAACTCTGTCAATTTACTCATTAAATCACATCCTTTATATTAATATACCACTTATTAATAATATTTATTATATATATACAATATATATTATTTTAAATATAATTAAATACTTTTTCCAATGGTTCATATAATAAATATGTTGAAATAAAACTACTTGTTGCAAGTATTATTTGGAAATATATATCGCTTGCTAAATAAGCAAGTACTGGGATATTTAAAACTAAAACTTGGGGAATCATCATAATAAACGAAAAAATAAGTGCATATAAAATACTTAAGACTGAAAGATATAAAGTAGAATTTATCCTTTTAAAAATAGTATTAATACTAAGTGGTATAATAAGCCAACTTATTAATAAAAATGGAAAATATATAATATCAAAAGCATTCATATATAAACTGTCTAACACCGTATATAAAATAACAATATAGCTAGATCTTTTAAGACCAAGTTTTTTACTATAAAGAATTATTAGAAAAAATGTTAATTGAATATTAGGTAAAAATAATAGTAATTGTTCTTGAACAAATAATATACTTGTTAAAACTGTTATTAAAGCTATATCTTTTACTGTTAACTTCATTTTATTCAACACGGAGTGAAATTGTCATACCATCAATAAGCTCAATACTAGATATTCCAACCATACTATATTCATCATTAACATAAATTACTAGTGTTGTTTCGAAATTATTTGGCATAATATAATCTTCAATTCCAATTATAAATGGACCAAATTCATAATGTTCAACTAAAACATTATCAAAATTATTTTCAATTAGTTCAATTAATTTTGATTCTTCATTAAACTTTATATCTTTAGATTTCTTTACAGTTTTGTTAATATCAACATATTCAATTGTTACAATACCTTTTTCATTTGGTAAAACATCTTTTCTAAGTTGATA
>Ga0209075_1002422_pt1 | contig 16458 bp, 9 predicted proteins | sample Stecom2011_FD_187523 | JGI IMG/M metagenome (GOLD analysis project Ga0209075, IMG submission 187523) | Agricultural soil microbial communities from Utah to study Nitrogen management - Steer compost 2011 (SPAdes) (version 2) | ecosystem: Environmental > Terrestrial > Soil > Agricultural land...
TTGCGGCGTTTGTGTCGGCGAAAGTTATAGATGGCCAAATAAAACAAGAAAACACAAACAATATAAGAAACAAATCGTATTTAGCGCGGCTTGGTTGCTTCATAAAATAACCCAAATCAATCTATAAACTACAAACGATCATCCATCAGATCGGTTATATCTAAATCCCAATCGAATATTGCAACTATTGATCTTTAAACAGAAAATATAGACGTTCAGTTGGCTTATGAAAAAATCAACAGCGGCGACGTCTTTATCCGGAGCGAGGCCCTCTGGGCCTTGCGGAGGGTCATTTACTTGCCAGCCTCAGAGGGGCCGGCTCCGAATTAAGAGGACCGACTGGATGACTTTTTATTGTCCCCACTGATTAGCTATTGTTAGCGAACCGATCGCGGCTACCATATTTCCCCCACGAACGAAACCCCAAAAGGTTTTTTGACAAATATCATGCGCGCTACTCCGTAGGATTCACTCAAACGCGCGTCGGTTGTTGTCATTACGCCTAAATTCGCTATAACGCAGGAGTCATGGCGTCCACCAAAAGGAGAGTTTTTCTTATGTCACGAGCAGCCCGAACCCGATTCGTTCCGCAGCTCCGCCAGCGCCTCATACGAGGCTATCTATTCGTGGTATGCGCGGCGATCACGCTGCTGAGCGCGGCGCCGCTTCGCGCGCAGGCCGGAGATATAAACGAGCCGGGGGTCCACGACCTGGTTAATCTCGACACGCTGGCGCCCTGGCAGCAGTCGGTGGTCGAGTTTTTCCGGCTCACCCTCTTCGGGGTCGCGCTGTGGCGCGTTTTGCTCGCGGTGGGGGTGCTCTCGCTGGGGTTTGCGCTGCGCACCGCGATCCTCAAACGGTTATTTCGCCCGCTGCAAGCCCTGGTCAAGCGCAGTGATTCGGATGTCGATGACCTCCTTTTGGAGACGCTTCACCGCCCGTTTGGCTGGGTCATTCGGCTGCTCGCCTTCTATCTGGCGCTGGTTATTTTGGAGCCGCCGGCGTCGCTGATGCGCGTGGCGACCCTGGGGATGCAAACCGTGGGGACGATCCTTGTGGCCTGGGTGATCTTCCACCTGGTCGACGTCTTTGCAATGGCGATGACGCGCTCAAGAGACGATGGCAGCGAGGCGTCGCTGGACCGCGAGTTGGTCCCGCTGGTGATGAATGTGGTGCGCGCGGTGCTCTTTGTCATCGTGGCGATCGCGCTGATCCAGCAGTGGGGCTACGACGTCACAAGCCTGGTCGCAGGTCTCGGGATCGGCGGGCTGGCGTTCGCGCTGGCCGCCAAACCGACCCTTGCCAACTGGTTCGGCTCGGTGATGATCTTCACCGACCGCCCCTTCAAGATCGGCGACTGGGTCAAGACCGCCGTCGGCGAGGGCGTGGTGGAGGATATCGGGCTGCGCTCGACCAAAATTCGCACCTTTGCCGAGACGCTGATCTCGGTGCCCAACTCCGATGTCGCCGCGCTGGCCATCGAGAATTGCTCGGCCATGCCCAAGCGGCGTCTGCTCACCAGCATCGGCATCGCCTACGGGACCACCGGCGCGCAGATGGAGCAGATCATCGCCGGAATCAAGGAGCGCCTGCAGGCCGACGAGCGCATCGAAGACGGCACCTGGCGGGTCTATTTCGACTCCTTCGGCAGCAGCTCGCTGGAGATACTCCTGCAATGCTGGATGATCTCGCCGGGATACGAGAATTATCTGGGTGTCAAAGAGGAGCTTTATCTGGATATGATGAAGATCGTCGAGCAGGCTGGCAGCACCTTCGCCTTGCCGACCCATTCGATTCAGATGGGCGAGCAGCCACGCGGGCGCAAACGATTAGGCGATGAGGGCGCCCAGAAAGAGGCGCCCGCGCACACATCTTCCTAAGTTGAGCGTCTCGTCATAAGTAGAGCATCGCCAGCAAAGACACGGACCGGCACGCCGCGCCATCGCACGGCTCATCAATAATAGTGATTGGAGTGTGAGAGATGCCCACCATCAGTCGACTTTTCCTAAAATGCGGGCTGATCTATTTCGTCGCCGCCATGGCCTCCGGGGTCGCCATGGCCTGGCTCGGCGCGGGGTGGGGGGCGGTGCTGCTGCCGACTTATATCCATCTTTTTGTGGTCGGGTGGATCACCCAGATCATCATTGGCGTCGCCCTGTGGCTCTTCCCGAAGTGGAGCAAGGAGCAGCCGCGCGGGCGCGAGTGGATGTCGTGGGTGGCGCTGGTGACGCTGAATATCGGGCTGCTTTTGCGCGTGGGTACCGAATCTTTGCACAGCCTCAATCGCCTGGGGGCCGGCGCACAGACCTGGCTTGCCTGGGGGCTGGTCGCCTCCGCGCTGCTCCAATGGGTCGGCGGCATCAGCTTTATGCTCAATATCTGGGGGCGCATCAAACCCAAACAGGAGCGCAAACCCCGCGGGGGCTCCGCGGCTAAGAATGCGCCGGCTAAAAAGCGCGCGCCCCAAAAAACCGGAGGCCCCGCATGATGCCACCACTCACCGTGTGGGCGCTGCGCCTGGCCTGCGTGCACTTAAGCATCGGGCTCACCGTCGGCGCGCTGCTGCTGGCCGACAAGGGTTTTCCATTTCTAAGCGGCACCAATTGGCTGGGCGTGCATTTGCACACGATGCTCTTTGGCTGGACGATCCAATTTGTGATCGGAGTGGCCTATTGGATCCTGCCGACGTTTGGGCGGCGCACCAATACGGGCAATGACCTGCCGGCCTGGAGCGCGCTCCTTTTGGTCAACCTGGGCACGCTCGTTGGCGGCTTTTTCGGCATCTTCAGCGCCAGCGCCTTCACCCTTCAGGCGCTCGCCGCGCTTTGCTTTGCCGCCCACGTCTGGCCGCGCCTCAAACCCTTCGGCGCCCCGACGCCCGACTGAATCTCAGGGGCGCAGCGCGATCTGGGTGAGCACCATCTCGTCGTTGAGATTGACGTCGATGAGGTTGAGCGTGAGCGCCTCGGCAAACCCGCCCGGGCAGCTCACCGGATGCGACATCCACTGATAATTGACCGCCATCACATCGTGTTTGTGCCCGTGTAAAACCAGCGCGTGCGGGTCCACCAGCTCCAGCGCCTCGAGCATCTCATCGCGCCCCTCGGCCGGCAGCATCAGCCCGCCGAGCCCCGACACCCGCTCGGTATACCAGTCGCTCGAAATATGGTGGTGGACCAGGGCGAGCACGCGCATGCCCTTGAGGCTGATATGCTCGGCGTCGAACCAGTCGGGCACCTCCTGGTAGATCTTTCCGACCGTATTGGGCAGCCATTTCTCGGTCGGGTGGCGGTCGTGCACACGGTCGCGATTCGTGTCGACCTCCACCAGCGCCACCCCGCCATCGAGGATCTTCAAGCGCGGCTCGCGCGGGCCGACCACGTCAAAAAAAGCCTCCATCGGCTGCTTGGGGCGATTTTCATAGAGATTAAAGCGGTCGTGATTGCCCGGGATGACCGTGAGCTTCTCGTCGCCCCACCAGCCGGTGACCTCCAGGGCGGCGCGGATCTCGAGAAACTCGGTCGGCAGGCTGCAATGCGACAGGTCGCCGGTGATCAACAGGTGATCGACCTCGAGCTGGTGCAGCCCCATCAGCGCCTTCATGAGCAGGTTGGTATAAAGGCGGCGTTTGTTGCGGTAGCGATGCCCCAGCTCATTGGTGATGGCGCCGATTTCGTGGGAAAAATCCCAGATCGACCCGCGATGCCCCATCAAATCGCGCAAGCGACTCATCAGCGCGACCTCGCCGGGCACGTGCGGGTCGGTGAGTTGGGCCAGGCGAAGTTTGGTGTCGCCGGGGCGTCCAAGGTCGCGTGGCCGGGTGGGGTCGGTGCAATCAATCCAGCGAAATATCGGGTGCGCCATGAGCTTCCGGGTCGAATTTACGGCTCCAATCGGGGTATTTGCGCTCCAAAAAGCGATCGGTGAGGACCGCCTGAGCAGCCTCGCACACGTCGTGGATCAGCGCGACGTTCAACGACGCCCCCAGCAGCGCCCCGACGATGGGCAGCGTCTTGGAGGGCAGCGCCTCGGCGGCGCGCCGGCGAAAGTTGCGCGCCACCGCCTGGCGCGCCAGCGTGTTGAGCTGCGGGCTCAATTGCCCCTGCATAAAGCGCCCGAGCGTGCGCGCGCCCATCTGGGTGACGCTGCCGTGGGCGAGTGCCCCGACAAATAATGACTTTCGAATCGCGTACTCATTGAGGTTCTGGCGCAACAGCATGGGCTCAATCGCCTCGGCCCGCGACCCACCCAGCGCGACCGCGATGATCTCAAGGGGCAGCTCGGGATGCGCGCGCGGGTCAAACCCATAATACCAGCAAAACCGACTGCAGATATCGGCGCTTAACGCCAACAAAATCGGTGCATCGGCCAGCGAAAGCGCCGCCCACCCAAAGGGTGCGAGCCCCCCGGAGAGCCCGCCGGCCACCGCGCCGAGCAGGATACGCATCGTGCGCCGGTCGCGAAGCGTCGCGTCCACCTGCCCCATATTCAGCCGGGCGACATCCTCAAAGCTCTCGATCGCAACGCCCGCCTCGCGGTATTCGGCGAGCACCCGCTCGCTCAGGTCGCTGTCCTGGATGCGCTTTTCGACAACCCCCAGCGCGCGATCGACCATGGTCGAGATAAACTCAAAATGCCCCAGCCTCCCCCCGATCCAGTCCAGCGGCGTAAAAAGCCTGCGCACCAGGCGCGTCAGGTGATTGGGATCGAGGCGTTTTTCGACAAAATACTTTACCCGCGCCGCCGCGTCCTTGTCGGCGTGGTCCAGAATCACCCCGTCGAACTTGCAGGTCAGATGCTCAAAGGCGCGCTCATAATCACTGATCATCAGATAGATTTCGAGCGCCTGGGGCCCCGGTGCGCGGGTCGGGTCTTCCCACAGAATGCGCTCGCGGGTGCGGCGCACCAGGCGAAGCGCGTGCGGCTCGATATTATAATTGCTCACATAAAGGCGCACCAACATCTCATCGGCCGCGTCGAGCTGTGCCTTGTCGGCCACCTGCTCCAGCGCGTAGTCCAGCCGTCCGGTGAGGCTGGCCGGCAGCCGGCGTGAATGCTCGCGCAGGGTCATCAACTCGAGCAGGCGCTGGGCGCGGATCGGGTGAGAAGTCAGCGTCTGCTCGACCTCCTCAAGCAGTGTGCGATGCGCCTGGGCACGGGTATCGGGGTCCTTATCTGCCAGCGCCGAAAGCGCGGCGGCGTACAGGTCGGCCAGGCGCGCATAATCCGCCTCATAGGGGCGCCGGTCGTGCCACTGGCGCAACTGACGCTCGCGCTCGGAGGCGTCGATGCTCAGGCGAATCGCGGCGCGCATCGGTTTTTCGAGCCAAGAGTAATTCAGCTGCCCGCCCAGGGTCGCGGCGGCCATCAGCTCCAGCCAGGGGCGCGCCTCGCGCGGCTGCTCGTCGGCGGCCCGGTCGCAGGCTTTGAGCAGATTATGAATCGGGGAGCCCGCCCGATTCGGCGCATACTCATGGACCAGGTAAAGGCCGGCCAGAAACGCCACCGAATCCCAGAACTTCGCGCGCAGCTGCACCTCGCCCAGCGCGTAGAGCCCGCGCGGATCGTCGGCTTTTGTGGCGCTCAACTCGCCGACCAGAATATAGAGCCAGTCGGGATCATCGGGCAGCGCAAATTCGCCCAACAGCCGCTGCGCGCCCGCCTGCTCATCGCGATCCCCGTGGCGCCAAAGCGCGAGCGTCGCCAGCGCCGCCACCGGGTGAAACGCGCGCCGCTGCGGGCGGGTCGAATGCGCGACCCGCTCGACCGCCAGGCGCGCCTCGGCGCTCAACCCGGCGAAGGTCTCGGGCTGCAGAATATCCCAGAACGGCTTTTGCTGCAGCGCCGGGGTATGCGCGCGCCGCAAAAGCCGGCGATACCCCAGCTCCTGGGCGAGCAGCAGCGACAACAGCTCGCGCGCCTGCTGGGGCTTATCGCCAAAATCGCGCGCCACCCGCTCCAGAACCATGCCCGCAGGCATCTCCAGGATCGCCTGCCAGCGCCGCCTGAAGTCCTCGGCGAGCGCCTCTTCGGCGCCCGGCGGCAGCGGGGCGTGCTCGGCTTCAACCTGCGAATCCTCCACCAGCCCCGCCTGGCTCAACTCCTCTAAATCCGGCTTGATAAACCCATCTGACATGCGTTGCGACTCGTAGTTTCTAGAAAAAACAGCTTCTCATAAAAATGACTCATCGACAGACTCGCCATCACTCACTGCGCCATCACCCGCGGCACTTCGCCCTGGGTCAGGGTATAGCGGTGGCCGGCCGGCAGGATAAACGTCTGCTCGCTTAAATCTGCGTCCGGCCAGCGCACCGTCACCACCGCCTCGCAGGCCGCGCCCAGCCCAAAATGTTGGACCATCTCGTGCTGAATCCCGTAGTGCCCGTGCCCGCCGCCGACCTCGGAGACCTGCTTGAGCTCGACGGTGTCCACGCTGACCCGCGCGCCGATCGCTGCGCGGTTGCTCCCCTCAGCGCCAACTAGAGCAATCTGCAGCCAGTTATTATTCTGGCCGGCCGCATTCTCGAAGATGCGCGCGTGCGCATCTTCGGGGGCGTAGCAATGATCCCCGGAGCCGCAGCGCGAGCGCGAGTGCCCGACCACCAGGTCCAGCGCGCCGTCGCGGTTGAAGTCGGCAACGCCCACCCCGTGGCTGCTCTTATGGTCGATGCCGTCGCCCAGAGAAACCGGCTCGAAGCTCCCATCGGGCTGCTGATGCCACAAAAGCCCGCGGGTGCCGGGATACGCGGTCGAGCCAATATAGATATCCTTTCGTCCATCGTTATCAAAATCGAAGACCGCCGCGGTGATATCTCCATCATTCCAGTCAACTCGATCGTGGTCGCGCTGCAACCCGGTCACCTCGTTGCCCGGGCGCTCAAAGCGCGGGGCGTCATCCTGCGTATTATATAAGATCTCGCTGGGGTCGCTCGATTGGCCGACATCCCAGTGCACGATCTCGGTCGTCAGAAGATCCAACCACCCATCATTATTCAGGTCGGCGCATACCGTGGTGCCGCTATTTCCGCCCAGGCGAAACGCCTCGCGATCATACCCATGATCCCAGCGAAACGCGTCGGCGGCGCTATTGCACGCGATTAACTCCGGCTCGGGGACGCCTGCACAATCATCGGCACCCGGATTGAGCTTGCAATAGCAGCGCGCAGATTCGTTATCCGTCCAGTCGGTGCGCGCGTCAAAGGCGTAGCCCGAGGCGATCGACGCGTTATAAAAGCTGACGCTTGCGTCCGCGGCGCGCGTGCTCTGCCACAGATGATTCGGCGCGCGCCCGTAGGACGCGGCGAGCAGCTCGGGGTTTCCGTCCCCGTTGAGGTCGCAGGCCGCCGCTCCCCAGGCCGCGCTATGCGCCTGGGCGGCGTTGATCTCGCTGATAAGATTCCACCCCTTGGTTTTGAGCCCCGCCTCAGCGGTCACCTCGACGAATTTGCCCGTCCCGTCGCCCTCAAAAAGCTGGTCCTGCAGCCGCGCGCCGTTCGACGTATATTGGGTCACCCACAGGTCAAGATTCCCGTCGCGGTTATAATCCACAAAACTTGCGCCCCCCGGCGAGTCGGCACGGCCGGCGTTTCTGGGGGCGTTGTCGAGCGGGCCCAACGCGAAGGTCGCGTCGCCGTTATTCAGCATGATTTCGGCGGTGTCCCCGGAGGTCGAGAAACCCTTGTCAAAGGCTGTAAAGGCGTCGAGATCGCCGTCATTATCCACGTCGCCCCAGATCACAAGATCGATGCGCCGCCCGGCCTCGCCGCCGTCCTGCTCGCGGGTCGCCAGCAGCCCGGAGGCCTGGGTCGCGTCGACGAAGATGCGCCCGCCCGCCTCACCGGGGCGATTGAGCAAGAGCCAGGAGCGGCGCGCGCCGTCCGGCGAGAAGTCATCGCCGCCGGTGGCAAGCGTCGTGCCGGCGGCGCGCACCGACAGATCTGCCCAGCCATCCCCGTCGATATCGGCCAGCGAGATTCGCTGGCCCAGCGAGGCCGAGGTCCTCAGCCCCCAGTCGGCCGAGGCGTCGCGAAACGCGCGGCGCCCCGGCGCCCAGCCGCCCAGCGCGTCGCCCGTTTTGCACGCATCCTCGGCCACGACCCGGCACAGCCCGGCCTGCGTATCACACAGCGTCCCCGCGGCGCAGATCACCGCGCCGCACGTCATCAGCGCATCTTCAGCGGCCGCATCTTCGGGCCCGCCATCTTCGGAGAGCGCATCTTCAGCGGTCGCATCTTCAGAAGTCGCATCTTTTTGATCCCCGGCGTCGGCCTTGGCGCCCGGGCCCGAGTCGCCACATCCCGCCATGGCCACCGCCGCGCCCAAAAAAAGCACCGAAAACCTGATCCGACTCATGATCTGCGTCATACGTCTTCCTTTCGAAATCCATTAAAGAATAATTCGCGACCCATCCACACCCTCAACATTACCGAATTCCCACACGCGCCAAAAGCCCCCATGAGACGCGCAAGCAAATCTCAAAAAAAAGATCACCCCGATATTGATAATGGGTTTCAATATCATTAATAATCTGCTAATTCATACTTTTAGCATCATAATTAAAGATGCTCGCCAGATAATAGGTGCATGGGTATCGCTCCGGCGAGTGTCATCATTATAATAGAGAGGAAAAAGATGGCGACGATCAAAGCACAAGCACAGGCACAAGCACAAGTACAAGCAGTCCCCGGCGCGGGGCTCGATTTCTCGAAGATGCCGGGCCACTGGGTTCTGGCGCAGATGGGCAAACGCGTGCTGCGCCCGGGCGGCCTGGAGATCACGCATCGCATGCTCGAATGCCTGCAGATCACCCGCCAAGATGACGTGGTGGAATTTGCCCCCGGGCTGGGGGTGACGGCGCGCAAGGTTCTGGCGAAATCCCCGGCGACCTATACCGGTTTGGAGCGCGATGAGACCGCCGCGGCCATGGTCCAGGGCTACCTTAAAGGCGCGACCCAGCGCTGCGTCATCGGGCGCGGCGAGGACACCGGCTTGCCGGGCGAGTCGGCCTCGGTACTCTTTGGCGAAGCACTTTTGACGATGCAAACTCCGGCCTCCAAGCAGCGTATCGTCGCCGAAGCCTTCCGCGTGCTGCGCCCGGGCGGGCGCTACGCGATTCACGAGATCGCGCTGACCCCGGACACGCTCTCCGACGCGACCAAGGCCGAGATCGCCGCCGATTTGCAGGCGAGCATTCGGGTGGGCGCGCGCCCGCTGACCCAGCGCGAGTGGCGCGACATGTTGCAGGAGGCGGGCTTTGAGATCCACACCAGCCTCCTCGCGCCGATGGCCTTGCTCGAGCCCAAACGCATGCTCCAAGACGAGGGCGTGCGCGGCCTGGCGCGCATCGCGGCGAATCTGCTGCGCAACCCGGCGGCGCGCGCGCGGGTTCTAAACATGCGCCAGACCTTCCGCAAACACGCCCGACATATGTCGGCGATTGCGCTGGTGGCGGTCAAGCCGGCCGAATAAGCCGGCAGGCCTACCAGATCAGCGGGGCGGGGACGGTCGTCCAGGCGTCGCCGTCCCCGAGCTGGCCGTGGCTCTCGGTACCCCAGGACCAGAAGCTGCCCGATGCGCGCACCCCGTGCGTATGGTTTTGACCGGCATAGACGTGGGTCCAATCCTGGGCGGCGTCGACTTGAGCCGGCGATTGTTGCCGAACCGTGCGCCCCATCGCATCTCCGATCCCCCAGCACCATAACGTGCCCTGGCGCACGCCGCATCCATGGTTCTCGCCGATGGCCAGGGAATCCCAATCGGCGCTCTGGCCCACCTGCATGGGGAGCAAAATATTCTCTGGCTCCCCGCTCCCAACGCCGGCCTGGCCCATGGAATGTACGCCCCAACACCACAGGGATTGGTCATCTTGCAACCCGCAGCTGCCCCGGTCGCGCACCTGAACCGAGGCCCACTGCGTGCCGGCACCCACCTGAATAGGCGTTGGCGCCGGGAGCTGATTTCCCTGTCCGAGCTGGCCGCTGGCGTTGGATCCCCAGCACCACAGAGAGCCGTCCAGGCGCGTGCCACACTGATGGGTGGGCCCGGCAGCGATCGTCGCCCAGTCCTCGTCCGCGCCGATTTGCACCGGCTCGCGGGTCTCGCTGGAAGTTGTGCTGGAGCCGGCATCAAAGGAGGCTGCGTCGCCCCAACACCATAATGTATGATCCTCGCGAATCCCGCAGGTATGCTTCTGGCTGGCGGAGACCGAAAGCCAGTCGCTGACCAATCCCACCTGAACCGGGCTGAGCGCGCTCGAGACGTCCCCCAGTCCGAGCGCCCCGTCGGCACTCTTTCCCCAACACCACAGCGTGCCGGGCTCACGGATGGCACAGGTATGCTCAACGCCCGCGCTGACCGCGCGCCAATCCGAGGCCGTGCCTACCCGCAGCGCGGCGGGTTGACCCAGCGTCGTGCCAAGCCCCAGTTCTCCCTTAGTATTGGCCCCCCAGCACCACAGTTTATGCTCGGAGTCGACGCCACACGCGTGGTATCTTCCGCCCGAAACCTGCGCAAAATCGGGTGCCGACGCGGCCTGGCCGGGCAAGTGCTTGGTGCCCGCACGGCGCAGGCCGAGCTGCCCGGTGATATTCGCCCCCCAGCACCAGGCGGCCCCGACCGAATTGAGCGCACAGACATGCTCGGCTCCCGCCATCACCGCGTTCCATGCGACTACGCCGGTCGACGCGACTTCCTCAGGCACGAAGCGATTGATCATCGTCCCGTCACCAAGCTCGCCGCGCAGGTTGCCCCCCCAGCACCATAGCTTGTGATCGGTGCGGGTCGCACAGACAAAGCTCTGCCCGACGCTCATATCGCTCCAGTCTTGATTTAGGCCGATCTGCACGGGCACGGTGCTCTGGGTGTTTGAGGGACTGCGGGCAAGTTGGCCCACGCGATTATCTCCCCAGCACCACAGCGATTGATCGCTGCGCAGCCCACACCCAAAATTCCCGCTCTTTGAAAGCATCACCCGGGTCCAGGTCTCCTGGGCATCCCCCACGTCCGACACCGGCACCGGTGTGAGACGCTGTGTAATGGAGCCATCTCCGAGCTGCCCCGTACCATTCGCGCCCCAGCACCATAAGGAGCCACCGGCGCGTACCCCGCAGGTCGCAAAGCTGCCCGCAGAAACCTGCTCCCAGTCGCTGAGCTCGCCAATGCGAACCGGCTGCGCGTTAGAATCGGTCGTGCCATTGCCAAACTGCCCCCAGCCATTATCGCCCCAACACCAGAGCGTCGAGTCGCTGCGAATCGCGCAGGCGTGGCGCGCGCCGATTGATACCTGGGCCCAGTTGCTCGCCGAGCCCACCCGCACCGGGCTTCGTCGCGTGGCCGTATCGCCCAACCCAAGTTGCCCCAAATTATTGAACCCCCAGCACCAAAGGGTTTCATCGCTGCGAATCGCACACGCGGATCTAAGCCCCAGTGACACCTGAGACCAGGTATGCGACGCATCAATCGCCGTCGGCCAAGCCTGGGATACGAAGGAATCGTTGCCAAGTTGCCCGGTGCCATTTGCGCCCCAACACCATAGTTTTCCGGCCGAATCAATGCCACACGAATGCTCTAAGCCCAGCGACATCGACTGCCATTGGGCAACCGTTTCGACAAACTCAACGGTATCGCCGGTCTGGGAAATGGGGGCGCTGATTTCGAGTAACTTCGCCCCCGCAGTGGACGAGCGCAGCGTGCATTTTGACTCGCCGCGCGAGTCGGTCTCGGTGCATCCGCCAATGATATTGTCGCTGCCGGATGCCTCAAAGACCGGGATCACCCCGGCCACATTATTCCCAAAGGTGTCTCGCAGCGTGATCGTGACAATCGAGGGGGTTTGCCCGTCGGCCGGAATCCGAGTCGTGCCACGGATGATGGCCGACTGCGCAACCGCATCTGCGGCGACGACCCGGAAGGGCGACGAGGATGCCTCGGCAATGGCACTGCCGGCCAGACTCTCCGAGGCGGTGAGCACATAATTGGCGCCGGTTATTTTGATGGCCTCCTCAAATACTGCCGTCCCGTCGCGCCCGGTCGTCGCGCTAACCAGCTCGCTGCCGCTGGCAAATGCGCGCGAGCTGAGCGCCAAGTTAACCCCGACGTCCTCAATGAGCATCGGGACCGCAAATTGATTCTGAAGCCCGACCTTCACCGTAAATGACTCGCCGGCGCTGACCACCGGCGGCGGCGGGGCGACAAATGCGAAGTGCAAACGCGCAATCGCCCCGCGCGCGGGGGCCGACTCAACCGTTTGCGCGCCCAGGGCTGTGGCCTGCAGACGATAATAGCGCGCGCCTCCATCACTCGGGGCGCTCGGGTCGGTGCACGCAAGCTCAGAGGCGCAGCCAAGCGCCAGATCGGCGAAGGTACCGGCGCTGCTATCGGCGCTGGTTCGCTGCCATTGATACGACAGCGCGCCCACGCTGCGCGCGCCGCTCACACCGCGCGAGCGCGGCCCAATCTGGCCCGCCGCATCGACCGCCTGAACGTGATACGTGCGGCTCGCCCCCGGCTCGCTTGTCGGCGCGCTGGCGGAAAGTGCGACGTGCTCAAAGTTGGTGCCCAGCGTGGCGCTGATGGTCCCCGCAGTGATTTTGCCCGCCAGCGCACTGGTGTCGTTCCACTGGCTGACATTACCGACATCGACCCAGAAATTCGGCCCGACCTCCACCTGGTAGGCCACCGCGCCGTTGACCGGCGTCCAGCTCACCGTGACATGCGAGGGGTTGTCGGTGCTCGCTTTGACATTTTGCGGTGCGACCAGGCCCAGCTTGCAGATGACATCATTATTCGGCGCGCAAACCCAGGTCCCCCCGTTGGCACACGCGCTTCCGGGCTGATTGACCCCGGTCTGCCCCGCGCAATAAAGCGCGTTGACACCGTCGCATTCCAGCTCCCCGCCCCCACACGCCCCACACGCCTCGCCGGGCTGCGCGTCGGCGCCGTTATAGCGCAACGGCAGCTCTCCCCCGCAGCTATTGCCCGACGGGGCGGCGTCCGTATCCCGACCATCCTGCCCCCCGGCGTCGCTCTTATTGGAGTGCGCGGAGTCGTTGGATAGCCCGTCTTGCAACGCGCAGCCCGAAATCATGATGCAACAAAATAGGCCGAGGGCGATTCGGAGCTTAAATTTCATATGAGAAGACCTTAAAATCTAAAATATCGTGAGTTAATAAACACGTGCCCAAGACGATACAAGCGTTTAGCAGCCAATACCACCTTCGCCGGCATTCGGCTGATTAGGCCCGCAGTTCTCAAGCGCAGTGCTTGACACTATTTCACCCCGCGACCTATCCTTGCCATCAAGCTAAACCGTCGCGGTTTTCGCGCTGTGCGAGGGTCGATCGACCGCCAAAAACAAATTTTTGAGGAGCCAAGCCAATGGGTACCCAGAAGGGATCTGACAGCGAAATCAGCGATGCCATCGCGAGTAATACCTCGCCGTATGGTCCGCCCCAGGAGCGTGCCCGCCCGGTCATTTTATTGGCCGACGACAACCCCGAAATTCGCAAGGTTTTGCGCGCGCATTTTGAAACCATGGACTGCGATATTCTGGAGGGCGAAAACGGTGCCGAAGCGCTCGAACATATCCTGGTGCACCAGCCCAACCTGGTCATTCTCGACGTCATGATGCCCGAATTAAATGGCTGGGAGGTCGCCAAATATGTGCGCGAGCACGAAGATGTGCTCCCCGGCGTGGGCATCATCATCCTGACGGCCATTGGCGCGACCAATAATGAGCTGACCTCGCCGCTTTTTGGGGCGGACGACTATATCGACAAGCCCTTTGATCTCGACGAGCTCGACTTCAAGGCGCGAAAGGTGCTCTCCGAGCGCGCCGCCAAAGCCTGAGTCGACCCGCTCCCATCCATCGATTAAAATTTATTGCAACTCGGCCATCATCGCCTTTGCCTTGCCGTATAACTCGTGGTGAGAGGCAAGCAACCCGACGATTTCCTGGCAGAGTTCAAGGGCCCCGGCGGGGTCCTTTTTGCGTTTGCCCGCCGCCTGAATATATAGCGAATTCGCCCGCCTGGACAATTCGCGACTCAGCGAGGCCACCGCCGCATTGCCCGACTGAAGTTTGTAGGCCTTCTTATAGTTCTGGGAGGCGAGCTTGAAGTCGGAGCGCGCCGCGGCGGCCAGCCCGATGCTGGCGTAGGCGGTGGCGAGGTCGGCGTTAATGGAGCGCTTGAAATAGGCGCTCGAGGCGACTTTTTTATCGGCCCCATGGGCTTGCTCCAACTCTTTGATGGCCTCGGCCCAGTTTTTGGCGCCCAGCGCGCGTTTGGCGCGCGCGTGCACCTGGGCGAAGGCGTCAATCGCGTCGGCGCTCTGCAGCGCGCGCCGGGCGAGCGCGCCTTTATCGCTGCCGCCGGCGTCGCGGAAATACGCCGACGCCTGGCTAAACTTGGCGCTTCGATACAGCGAAAACCCACGCGTAAAATCGATCTGAACCGGAGCGCTGGCCCCGCTCGCGCCAAAGAGATTATTGGAGTTGGAGTCGGCGGTTTTGGCCGACCAATCGATCTTCGGGGGCGAATTCGAGGCAGCGGCCCGCGCCGGCGCCCGACTCCTCTCCAAGGCCTGTTGTCGCTCGATCGCCTCGATTTTCTCGGCGCGCTTGGCCGCGTCGCCCTGCAAAATCTCCTGTAATTCCAGCGCCCCCTGGTGATTGGGAACTTCGTCGAGCACGGCGTCCAGGTGGGTCTTCGCCAGCTCAAAATCCTCGTCGCCAAGCGCCTGCTGGGCCTGTTGGACGCGCGCGGCGACCCGGTGCTGGCGAGCCTCGCGAAGCAATCGTTGGGCATCTTCGACATAGACGCTCTGGTTGGTGATGCCCGAGGCGATCGCAATGGCCTGGTCGAAATTCCCGTCGCTCAAAAGCGCGCGCGCGCGCGCAAGTTGCTCCGAGATCTGGCGCTCGCTTTGCACGCGCGCAAGCTGGGCGCCGACGTTGGCAAATTCTGGGTCGATCGCTTCAACCTGCTTGAAAAGCGCGCTTGCCGCCGGCCAATCGCGGTCTTTGACCTTCTCGACGCCCTCCAGATAGAGCAGCTGAACCCGCTGGGCCTCGGCGTTTGTTTCGGCCGGGGCGCCCTGGGTCAATGGGCGCTTGGGCGGATTAAAAAACAGCACCAACATCGTGGCGATCAACACCACGCTCAGGACGCTGGCCCCGCGGATAATCCAGGTGAGCACGCCCTCCAGGCGATGCTCATTGGCGGCCTCGGGGGGTTGGATATGGCGCGGTGCTCCGGGCGGATTCGCGTCGCGCTTGACAATAATATGGCGCTGTTGGGAGCGCGCGGGCGCGTGGTTTCCGGGCAGCACAAACTGAAATTCGCTCTTTCCCGCCTCCACCCGGTCGCCGTGGCGAAGCTCAGCCTCGACGATCGGGGTATGGTTAAGGCGGGTGCCGTTGGCCGATTGCAGGTCGAGCAGCAGGTATCCGTGGCCGGCGTCCTGGCGAATCTCGAAATGCTGGCGGCTCATCGCAAGGTCGGTGAGCATGATGGTATTATTCTGCCCGCGCCCCAGCGTATTACGCTCACGATTGAGCAAAAACTCCTGGCCGGCGCACGGGCCGCTGAGCGTGCTCAGGCGCGCCGCGAGCACTTCATGCTGAAAGGGGCTATTGAAAACCTCGGTCTTCTCGCCCTCGAAATCGTCGGCGCTGGCGCCAGGCGCCGACCCACCGAGCATCGGCATGCCCGCCCCCGCCACGCCGTCCAGCGTCGCCGCGACACCGGTTTGGGGCCCGCGCGAATCGGGCGCATCCCCCTCGAGCGCGTCGATGATCCCGAAGCGGGTCACCGGCGAGGTCTTCAGCGGGCTGCTCGCAAGCGTCGGTCGCTCGAGCGTATCGGCCGGCTGCGCGTAACCCTCCTCAAAAAGCTGCGCGCTCATCATAAGCGTCGCCGGCCCGGTATCCTCAAAAACCTCGTCTTCGTCGATCACGTCTTCTTCAAAATCGACGTCTATTTCTTCGACTTCCGCGCCTTCTTCTGGCTCCGCGGCTTCTTCGACTTCCGCGTCCTCGGCGCGTTCCAGCTCTTCAAAGCCCAGCTCAATAAGTTGCGTGCTCATCTGGGCGGTCGCCGGCCCGCTATCGTCGGCAAGCTCGGGGTCTTCAAAGCCCTCCTCAAAAAGCTGCGCGCTCATTTGAATCGTCGCCGGCGCAAAGGCCTCTGCGGCGTCCTCGGCGCTCATTCGGTCGGTTTGCGGCGCCTCCTCATCGGCCTGCCCAGCGCCAACCTCCGGCGCATCCTGCTCGGGTAATCTCTCCGGGCCAGATTCCTCTTCGCGCGCATCCTGGGGGGTGTCTTGCTCAGACCGGTCTTCCTGGGGCGCATCTTCATCGGCAATAACGTCGTCTTCGGCAATAACGTCGTCTTCGGCAATAACGTCGTCTTCGGCAATAACGTCGTCTTCGGCAATAACGTCGTCTTCGGCAATAACGTC
>Ga0209075_1002423_pt1 | contig 16457 bp, 20 predicted proteins | sample Stecom2011_FD_187523 | JGI IMG/M metagenome (GOLD analysis project Ga0209075, IMG submission 187523) | Agricultural soil microbial communities from Utah to study Nitrogen management - Steer compost 2011 (SPAdes) (version 2) | ecosystem: Environmental > Terrestrial > Soil > Agricultural land...
TACTGTTACCGGTAATCCGGCATGCCAGCCGAAGCATTTTGTGATGAGATGTACTGAAATTTTCCAAATGAAACCTGTGTTGTTTATTAGTAAGACGAATAAACGGATATTTTGTGACAAAGAAATCTGAAAAAAAATAAAAGAACAGCATTTATTTAAACATGGAGACTGTCATATTTAACATTACAATCCTATGATATATACAGATTGAATAAAATATTCTAACTTAATATAGAATATCAAATGTAAATAAACTACCTTATCATTATACAAAATATTTGATGGAGTTGCGACAATAGCTTTCAGTGCTGTAAGATTTAAAAACCATATAAATAAAGCTATAAGTTCCAATCCCAACTTGCGATAAAATACGCATTATCAGTTATTAAGTTCGAAAAAACTTGTTTTTATTTTTAACTTTTATATATTTGCCAAAAATTTTAAAATCAAATGTTGATATAAGAAAAATTAATTTTCTATTTGTGATTATGCTGACGGCATTCTCATTATTTTCTTGCTCGCAAGATGATGTGATTCTTACAGAATCTGATGCAGATTCAAACAGCATTAAATGGCTCTTATACTATTAGTGCTTTAGGAAATAAGTTAAAGTTGCTGTACAATAATCCCACGGAACAGTTTGTTGATGATATAGTTGATTATTCGCAAACAGTAGTAAATAGCCTTTAAATAAATCAAGTCAATTATGAAAAAAGTATGTTTATCTTTTTCAGTTGCAGGACTGTTATTTGTTTCTTGCACGCCTTGTGACGGTTGCGAGGATTTTTATACCCATTCTGTAGCTGTTAAAAATGAGAGTGAGGAAAATCTCAAAGTTTTATTCTATGACAATGCTGTACCTGACCCAAAAACAGGTTCTACCCCATTTTTAAGAGAAGAACTCATTATTAATGTAGGAGAAACAGTTGTTAGAGAATATCAAGATGTCGTGGCTCAACCTCTTTATTTTTCTTTTGCACATAGTTTTTCAGATTCAATAGTATTAAAATTTGATAATGAAAAAGGATATTATACCACATTGAAAGATGCAGAGGTTTCAGTTGATTATTGGATACAGAATAAATCTTCATTTTTTAGAATTGAACAAGCTGATTTAATAAATGTAAATGGAGCTTTAATATATTCAATTACCCAAGAAGATTGTGAAAATGCTCACAAGTTGCCCTAATACCAAAGCCAAAGTTTTAAGTCAGGATGCTTTAAATGGTTCACGTAGTTTGGATGATTGGAAAAACAAACTGATAAACAATTATAACAACCCAACAGAAGGTTTTATTGATGATGTTTTCGATTATGCTCAGGAAGCTTTAAATAATAATTGGTAAGATGAAAAAGTTATTAATTCTATTTTGTACAGTTGTTTTAACAGCCTGTTCCACAGAAGAAAAAGAATACAAACAAGAATCAGCATTTAGAAATACATCTGACTATCCCGTTCATCTTCTTGTTATAGGAAATCTAGAAAATTTGAATAAAAATGATACATTAATAAATGCTGTATTAGCAAAAGGAGAATCAAGCGTAGTTTTTAGCTATTATAATAAATCATTTATTGGATTTATTCATTTTAATTATATAAGAATTCAGTTTCTGAATAATAACAAGGGCTATATTTGTTCTTTTGATGAAAATAAAAATTTATGTTTTACAAAAAGAATTTCTCCACTTTTAGCAACGAGTTCTGAATTTGTTTTGGAAAGTGGAATATATCATTACGAAATAACCCAGGAAGATTATGAAAATGCGCACGTATTGCCATAAGATAAAAGAAGCTGTCCATTTGGACAGCTTCTTTTATCTTAGAAATTATTTTTACAAATTCTGAAAGAAATCATTTCCTTTATCATCGGTAATAATGAAAGCAGGGAAATCTTTTACCGTAATTTTACGAACAGCTTCCATTCCCAATTCAGGAAAATCAACCACTTCTACACTTAAAATATTGTCTTGTGCCAGAATTGCTGCCGGCCCGCCAATCGAGCCTAAATAGAATCCTCCGTGTTTTTTACACGCATCGGTAACCTGCTGCGATCGGTTTCCTTTTGCCAGCATAATCATCGATCCGCCTGCTGCTTGAAATTGATCCACATAGCTGTCCATACGTCCGGCAGTTGTTGGTCCGAAAGAGCCCGAAGGCATTCCCTCCGGCGTTTTTGCAGGACCGGCATAATAAACCGGGTGGTTTTTGAAATATTCCGGCATCGGTTGTCCGTTGTCCAGCATTTCCTTGATTTTTGCATGGGCAATATCGCGAGCAACAATCACTGTTCCGTTTAACATCAAACGGGTTTTGATTGGATGCTTGGTTAACTCAGCCAAAATAGTTGACATTGGCTGATCCAAATCAATAGAAACCGGAGCTTCTAAATGTGGAGCGGATTCTGGTAACAAACGAGCTGGATTGGTTTCTAATTGTTCTACAAAAATTCCTTCTGAGGTAATTTTCCCTTTGATATTTCTATCGGCAGAACAAGAAACGCCTAAACCAACTGGACAAGATGCTGCGTGGCGTGGCAAACGGATTACACGTACATCATGCACTAAATATTTACCGCCAAATTGCGCTCCAACTCCCGATTCTTGACAAATCTGTTTCACACGCTCTTCCCATTCCAAATCGCGAAACGCCTGACCTGCCATATTTCCGGTAGTTGGTAAATGGTCGTAATAACCAGCGGACGCTTTTTTAACCGTTGCCAAATTGGCTTCAGCTGAAGTTCCTCCAATAACCAACGCCAAGTGATAAGGCGGACAAGCGGCTGTTCCTAAATCCATTATTTTTTCACGAACAAATTTTTCTAATGATTTTTCGTTCAATAACGATTTTGTTTGCTGATATAAAAACGTTTTATTGGCAGATCCGCCGCCTTTTGCTAAGAATAAAAATTCGTATGAATTTCCTTTTTTAGCATAGATGTCGATTTGCGCAGGAAGGTTAGATCCTGAGTTTTTCTCTTCGAACATTGAAATAGGAACGATTTGAGAATAACGTAAATTTTTATTGATGTAGGTATTAAAGATCCCTTTCGATAACGCTTGGGCATCATCAATGCCTGTATAAACATTTTCGCCTTTTTTGGCCATTACAATTGCCGTTCCGGTATCCTGACACGAAGGCAACTCGCCTTTAGCTGCTACAGCGGCATTTTGTAATAAGTTATAAGCTACAAAACGGTCGTTATCTGTAGCTTCCGGATCGTCTATAATAGCCCGTAATTTTTCTAAGTGCGACGTACGCAATAAAAATGAAACATCGGTCATCGCGGTTTCTGCCAACAATTCCAATCCTTTTGGATCTACCGTTAAAATTTCTCTGTTTCCTAATTTCTCCATTTTTACGTAATCTGAAGTCAGCTTGCGATACGCAGTATCGTCTTTTTCGATAGGATAAGAATCCTGATATATAAAATCGATCATTGTTTAAGTATTGTTTTTACCTACAAAATTAACAGGTAGTTCATTAAGAATGAGTATAAATAACAACTCCTGCTTTTTGTTTATAAAAGCAGGAGTTGTATTTTATTTTTCAGAATGCTTTATTTATTTGCTTTCTGGATATATTTTTCAAGTGCCATTGTCATCGAAGGCGCTTCTGGTGTAGGCGCTATAATATCTACCCTTAATCCTTTGTCTTCCGCTTCTTTAGCCGTGGTTGTCCCAAAGACAGCTATACGTGTGTCGCCTTGAACAAAGTCGGGGAAATTCTGAAACAACGAATTAATTCCAGTAGGGCTAAAAAACGCTAACACATCATATTTCACGTCTTTTAAATCGGAAAGATCACTGATTGCCGTACGGAAAAAGATACCTTGTTTCCATTTTACCCCTAATTCATCAAGAGTTTGTGGCACATCGTCGTTTAATTTATCAGATGAGGGTAACAAAAACTTATCATCTTTGAACTTTTTAATTAACGGACCTAAATCGGCAAAATCCTTTTGACCTACATATATTTTTCTTTTACGATAAATCACGTATTTCTGTAAATAGTAGGCGATAGCTTCCGACTGGCAAAAATACTTCAATGATTCAGGAACTTTAAATCGCATTTCTTCAGCAACTCTAAAATAGTGATCCACCGAATTCCTACTCGTCAGAATAACAGACGTGTAATTACTCAAGTCAATCTTTTGTTGGCGCACTTCTTTAGCCCCAACACCTTCAACATGGATGAAAGGTCTAAAGTCTATCTTTACTTTGTATTTCTGTTGAATATCGAAATACGGCGAATTTTCTACTTTAGGCTCTGGCTGCGACACCAAAATTGATTTCACTTTCATGATAACTTACTTCTTTTTTAGAGTCTTTACGATTTAGCAAACCAATGATATAAAATTATATATGGTGCTATTTCAAAGGTGCAAAGATACAAAATAAAATACAATACAAACCTACTAATTAATTTTTGATGATTTTTTATTAAAAGTATAAAAAGCACCAAATTACTTAAAGCAAATGCAATTAAAACGCCCCAAAGCAAATAAGTCGATAAAAACTGATTGTAAAACAGCACCACTACTATCGGAAACATTAACAAACCAATAAAAGAACGATATGTTAATTTTACTAAATTATATTGTCCTACAAATTCTTCAATTCCAAAACAAACCGCAATGATTTGTTCCAAAAAATATTTAATGAGAATAAAAAACAACAAGACACTAAAAACACGAGCATAAGAAGTTATATCATCCAAATCTGAAAGCCCTAACACTGCTAATACATAATGTATGAAGACACTTAAAGAAACCAATTGTACTACAAATAAACTGATTGTAAACCCGCTTTTTATGTTATTTGCATCTCTATAAGTTGAAAGGTATTTATTTGAAATAAACAGCTTTAAAAACTCAAAAAAACGAACAGGAAATGCATTTCGAGTAATAACAATTATGCCCAGCGTAGCAACAAACAACAATGTTGCCCAATCAACTGTCAGCGGTTCTCTATGTAAAATTTCCAGTTCCATTAGCGCGGTAAAAGTACTAATTTTATATTGAAAAAATCATTCTGATTTTGTTAAGAAAACTCTGATTAAAAAAGTTTACATTTGCTTATATTTTTAAAGCATGAACAAAAGTATCGTCATCATACCCACTTTCAACGAAATTGATAACATTGCAGCATTATTGACTGCCGTTATGAATCTAAAAGATCGCTTAGATGTTTTGGTGGTGGACGATAACTCTCCAGACGGAACATCAGACAAGGTTTTGGAGTTTACAGAGCAGTTTTCCGAACGGATTTTTTTACTCAAACGTGCCAAAAAAAACGGATTAGGCACCGCTTATGTTGCTGGTTTTGATTGGGCATTGAAAAGAAATTATGAATACATTTTTGAGATGGATGCCGATTTTTCTCACAACCCTAAAGACTTACCTCTTTTGTTAAAAACCTGTCAATCTGGAGCAGCTGTTGCCATCGGTTCGCGTTATGTCAAAGGTGTAAATGTGGTCAATTGGCCGCTGAGTCGAGTACTTTTATCTTATTTTGCATCGGTTTATGTCCGTTTTATAACAGGAATGCAAATCATGGACACCACAGCTGGCTTTGTCTGCTATCATCGATCAGTATTGGAGAAAATTGGACTAGACAAAATTAAATTTGTTGGTTATGCTTTTCAAATTGAAATGAAATACCGAGCGTATTCAAAGGGTTTTAAATTGGTAGAAATACCCATAATTTTTACCGATCGAACCAAAGGAAAATCCAAAATGTCTGGTGGAATTATCAAAGAAGCAGTATTTGGTGTACTGCAACTACGTTTTAAAAAAATATTTAACCAATTATAAGCTATGCGTACACTTCTAATAAAAAACGGAACCATCGTAAACGAAGGTGTTGCCTTTAAGTCTGATTTATTGATTGAAAATGACATCATAAAAAAAATCGAAAAAAAAATCGAATGGGATGCGGATAAAGTTATTGACGCCACTGGTTTGCATATTTTTCCGGGCGTGATTGATGATCAAGTTCATTTTCGCGAACCTGGATTAACTCACAAAGGCTGCATCACATCGGAATCTAAAGCTGCAATAGCTGGTGGCGTTACTTCGTTTATCGAACAGCCCAACACAGTTCCAAATGCAGTTACTCAAGAAATTCTAGAAGAAAAATATCAAATTGCCGCTGAAACCTCTTATGCAAACTATTCGTTTATGATGGGGGGAACGAATGATAATTTAGAAGAAATTTTAAAAACAAACCCTAGAAATGTTGCTGGAATTAAACTTTTCTTGGGTTCATCTACTGGAAACATGTTAGTGGACAACGAAGAGGTCTTAGAAAAAATATTCACATCGACCAAAATGTTGATTGCAGTTCATTGTGAAGACGAGCAAACCATTAAAGAAAATCTTACCAAAGCCAAAGAACAGTTTGGCGAAGACATTCCTGTTTCCCATCATCCCATCATTCGAAGTGCGGAAGCTTGCTTTAAATCTTCACATAAGGCCATTGAATTGGCGAAGAAAACAGGAGCACGTCTACATGTTTTTCATGTGAGCACCGCAAAAGAAACGGAGCTTTTCGAAAACAATATTCCCTTAGAAAATAAAATGATCACATCCGAAGTTTGTGTGCATCATCTGTATTTTTCAGACGAAGATTACACCAAAAAAGGTAATTTCATCAAGTGGAATCCAGCCGTGAAGTCAGAACATGACCGTGAAAAAATTTGGGAAGCCTTGTTGGACGACCGAATAGATGTCATCGCTACCGATCATGCACCACATACTTTAGAAGAAAAGTCTCAAAAATATTTGCAGGCTCCTTCTGGTGGTCCTTTGGTTCAGCATTCTTTGATTACGATGCTGGATTTTGCAAAAAAAGGAAAAATTTCAATCGAAAAAATAGTTCAAAAAATGATGCACAATCCAGCGCTCTTATTCAGAATAGAGAAACGTGGTTTTGTGAGAGAAGGCTATTATGCCGATTTGGCATTAGTGGATTTAAACTGTGAACCATGGAGCGTTTCTAAAGAAAATATTTTATATCAATGTGGATGGTCGCCTCTGGAAGGAAAAGAATTTACATCAAAAGTTGTATCCACTATTTTAAACGGTACTTTGGTCATGGACAACGGAAAAATTAATGAACAACGAATGGGTCAGCGTTTATTATTCAACAATTGATTATGAAAAAGTTTTTTATTGGCTGTCTATTTCTGTCGTTCCTTTCTTGTTCAAAACAAGAAAACACTCAAATATCTGAAGAAAAAATGATTGATGTATTGACTGATTTAACCATCGCGTCAAGCTCAAAAACAGTTTCAAACAGAAGAGACTCCATTCATTACTACTCCTCTCACGAACGAATTTTAAAGGAGCATGGCATTGACAGTATGCAATTTGTGACAGCCCAGAAAATTTATCAAAACAATCCTGACTTGTACGCAAATATTTACGATTCGGTAAATAATAGGATTCAGAAAAAGATGGAAGAAGTTCGGTCGGAATCTTCGGACGATCCACAAGAAACAAAAGTAATTCCTGCAACTAAAATTATGGAATTACCCGGTAGAAACAAAATCAAAAACCTAGAAAAACAAAATTAAGTTCCAGGACGACACGATTCGTCGCTACAAGCGTGTACCTTTGCAATAGTTTAAACTTTGGGTCGAAAGAGATTTGATTTAAATTTTAAAAATAATTGGTTTAATGAAAAAAAATATGTAATTTTCATTATTAAAATTTATTAAAATGAGTTCAGAGAAAGAAGCAAAATTAAAAGCGTTACAACTTACGCTGGATAAATTAGATAAAACTTACGGTAAAGGTACCGTTATGAAGTTGGGAGACCGAGCAGTGGAGGAAGTTGATGCTATACCTTCAGGTTCATTAGGTTTGGATTTGGCATTGGGTGTGATGGGTTACCCTCGCGGAAGAATTATAGAGATTTACGGTCCAGAGTCTTCTGGAAAAACGACTTTGACTTTGCATGCTATTGCAGAAGCTCAGAAAGCTGGAGGAATTGCGGCTTTTATTGACGCTGAACATGCATTTGATCGTTTTTATGCAGAAAAACTGGGTGTTGATATTGATAATTTAATCATTTCTCAACCTGACAACGGGGAACAAGCCTTGGAAATTACGGAAAACCTAATTCGTTCTGGAGCTATTGATTTAGTAGTGATCGACTCTGTTGCCGCCTTGACTCCAAAAAGTGAGATCGAAGGAGAAATGGGGGATTCCAAAATGGGATTACATGCAAGATTAATGTCACAAGCTTTAAGAAAATTGACAGCCACCATTTCCAAAACAAACTGTACCGTTTTCTTTATCAATCAATTACGGGAAAAAATTGGAATTATGTTTGGGAACCCTGAAACAACGACTGGAGGAAACGCATTAAAGTTTTATGCGTCAGTTCGTATAGACATCCGTAAATCGACGCAAATAAAGGACGGTGACACCGTGATGGGGAACCGAACAAAGGTGAAAATCATTAAAAACAAAGTAGCCCCGCCATTCCGTACCGCAGAATTTGATATAATGTATGGTGAAGGGATTTCTAAAACAGGGGAAATCTTAGACTTAGCTGTTGAATTTGAAATAGTTAAAAAATCAGGTTCTTGGTTCAGCTATGGAGACACAAAATTAGGTCAAGGACGTGATTCAGTAAAAAACTTAATCAAAGACAATCCAGAACTTCAAGAAGAATTGGAAATTAAAATCAAAGAGCACATCAAAGAACTAGAAAGTGCCTAGTAATAAGAAGGCTGTCACCAATTGGTGACAGCCTTCTTATAATTTATTCTTGTCTTGACTTTTTTATTGTAGTGAAAAAACAAATATTTGTATTCTGTTCAAAGCGTTTTTTACACTGCACAGCTGCGCTAACAAGTAATAGAAAGTCAAGATAATTCATTTATATCAATACCTTTCGTTTCCTAAATTCAGAAGGATTCCTCTTTGCATGCTTTTTCACAAAAGTAGTGAAGTTCCCGCTATCAGTAAATCCTAATATTCGGGCAACCTCTGCGATTGGAATTTTTGAACTCCTCAATAGACTTTCTGCTTCATAAACAATTTTTTCAACAATAATTTGCTTAGCTTGCTTTTGAACTATCATTTCTGTTATCTTACTTAATTTCCATGCCGGAACATCTAAAAGCTGGGCGTAAAAAGACACATCTCTTCTCTCTTTATAATTTTTATCAAGCAAGACAAGAAACTTGTTTGTTAAATCATAATATATTAACTCATCTTCGGATTCATGATCACCTGATACAGCGATCGTTTTAGAGAGTCCTTCCAAAATCAAAAACTCCGTACAACTTTGAGCTGCAGCAACAAACATGCTGTATTTTTGATTTTTTAGAAACAGCTTTAACCTATTGAGCATGAAGTTTTCTACGTATTCGACACCATCTTTCGAATGAATAATGGTTACATCGCCTTTTTTTGGATAAAAAAGATTGGACTTTAAAAATAGATCTTTCTTTGGTGAATCTTCATAAAAAGAAGATTTAAAGGTCAACAAATATCCGTTTTTTTCTGTTGCTGAATCGGCCCTAAAAAAAACTTCACTACCTATTCCAATAAAAACAATACTATTTGCTGGGATTTTATATTTTCGACTTTCGATCTCTATTTTTGTGTCTATTTTGGCAACAAAAATACAGAAAGAATCAGATCGTTTTAGTTTCCCATTAAAGTCTTCAGCTTGCAAAACCAAATTTATTGGACTAATTTCAAAGCCATTAACACTAAACCTTTCAAAGTTACAAATCATATCTACGTCATAAGTTTAATTTTAAGAGCACTTGCTCCTTACTTTATTAGACACAGAAACATTAAAAAAGTCACATTTTTATTAATAAACTTTGAATTTTAGGAGTATAAATTTCTATATCATTTGGATTTATTCCATTTGTTGATTAATCACTTCAATTTTAAGCGTTACAAACTTTTTAATAGGATATAAAATCAGTCCATTTGAACTATGAATTTTGACATTGATGTTGTCAATGGACACAATCATCCCTTCTACATTATCTTCTTCGATGATGACTTTGTCTCCCACATTAACACTTTTTCTTAAATAATAACTGTATAAGATTTCCCTGACAATATCTTTGGAACCTAATCCAAAAGAAAGTGCAATAGAAGAAAAAACAACAGCAAGAATAATACTGATATTGTTCGTTATTAATGTTGTATCTATTCCTGCTTGATTCAATCCCATTAAAACAAAAAAGAGAACAAAACCAAAAACGACCACATTGGTAATAATATTAACACCACTTCCTCCGCCAAGAATACTGAAGAGTTTTTGCATCCAAACTTTAACTTTGTTTGCCAAATAAAACCCGAATAAGATAATGATTATTGCACTAATCAAACGTGGGAGGTAAGCAATCATATCATTAACCAACTTAGTGACTCCAGGAAAATTGAACAAATCGGCACCAATGACGACAAAAATTAATAACAAAACAAACCTAATAAGTGCAATTATTATTTTTTGGAAATCAATTCGAAAATCAACCTTTTTCAGAATTTCAATTTTATCGTATAAACTGTTTAATTTTTCGATTTTTGTTAACTTCAAAAATCGAAAAACTGCTTTAGTGGCAAACTTTAAAAAAAGCCAACAAATCACTACATAAATCACTAGTAGTATTAGGTTCCACAACATGGACTTTAGGCTGCTGAACCAAGTGTCCAACAATATTGAAGAGTTCCCGAAATATTCGTTGTATATATTATTCATAAAATCATTATTTTTCATTGTTTTTACCTAAGGTATTCTTTTCATTCGAAGTAGCATCATGTTTGCCTTTTTCTGTTTCGAAAAAATTAAACATGACGTCTGGTATACTTACCAAAAAAAGCTCTGACAGCTCCAAAGACAGCCTTATAAGGTTGATATTATCAATCACCTTATCTTTCATGGTCTCGGGAAGCTCTTTTTCCTGAATTAGCTTTTTAAACGGGTTCACTATTTTATTTTGATCGTTCACTTAATTCTAATACCTTTTTTCGTGCACGTTGCAATCGCATTTTTACAGCACTTTCATTTAATTTTAAAATTTTCATTATTTCTTTTACAGACAACTCGTCTTGGTACTTCATCAATAAAATCATCCGATCCTCGACCGTTAATTGAAGTAAAATTTCGTGTAATTTCGTGTATTTTATTTCAAATAATTCACTTTCAGCCAATTTATCATCAACCTCGTCCCGAAAATCTTCTGTAATTTCGTTTGAGAAGATGACCTTCTCTGTTTTCTTTTTATTAATATATTGAATACAAAAATGATACGTTAAAGAGTATATCCAAGTGGATAACTTTGATTCACCTCTAAAAGTTTTCAAATGTACAAAAATCTTGATAAAAATATCATGTGTAAGGTCTTCAGCTTCTTGTTCGGAATTTACAAAAGTAAAACACTTGTTATAAACAAATTGAGCATATCTGTCGTATAATATTGAGAAAAAATAAGGGTCGTTCTTCGCAACAATCTTCCTTACCAACTCTTCATCAGTATAAGCAGTGTCTCTATTTGATTTCTGTTTAAACATTTTTATCTCTACTTCCAAACAAGCACAAATATAGGTAAAAAGAAATAATTATTCATAAAACAAACTATCAATCAACCCATTCCACCTTTCCCTACTTGCGCGCTCGAATATGTGAAAAATAAAAAACATGAATCTTTTAAAGGTATTCGTTGTAGATTCTATTCATTATTCAATAATGAAAACAATAATTAACTTTATGATAGACAGCTACAATTCATTAACATTCCAATATTATTTTCCCTTCTCTAATTTTCAGTTTTTTTCTTTTCTCTAATTGTTTTATAGTTCGAATCACTGTTTCGACACGCAACCCAGTCAAATCCGCTAATTGTTGCCGTGACAAATCTATTAAAAACTCTTGTTGTTCCACCCCCGCCCTCTTTTGCAAATATTTCAATAAAGTCCAAATTCTGTTTTCGGGACTTTGTGACGAGATTTCAGGCGCCATGATGGACTTGTAGTGCAGTCTTCTGGCAAGAATTTTGTTGAGCTGAAATGAAACTTCAGGATGCCTTTGAAGCAACTCGTAAAAGGATGTTTTAGGAAGTTCTAAAACAGTAGCATGAGTCACTGCCATAGCATTTGCAGGATATGCTTCGTCTATAAACAAAGGAGGTTCTCCAAAACTCTGTCCTTTAATAAAAATGTTTTGAATAAATTCCTTTCCATCCTCTGTGAAGTTATTCATTTTAACTTTCCCTTCAAGAATCTGATAATAAAATCCGGGATAAGTTCCTTCTTCAAAAATGTATGCTCCTTTTTTGACGGATCTCAACACTGCGCCGAACTTCATTAAAAGTGCTTCATCTATCATAATATTACTATAATTCTACAAAGTTTTGAAATGTATAAATATTTTGTCAATTCACTAATTAGTGCGTATATACACTGCCTCTTGAGAAGGAAACCATTGTTGCAATAGAGGGTAAAAGACTTTTGAGGTTTTCTGTATATATGGATAAAAAAAAGATTTTTGCAAATGTTCATCTGAGACAATAAGAACGTTTTCATTGATCTTTTCAAAAAAATGGAAGATGACCAAAATGATCATTAGAACTTTAACAGCTTCAAACAAAACGCCAGCCAATTTATTCAAAAGACCTAACGCTAGAACGTCTATCATCTTAGTTAGAATCTTCCCTAGTAGGTGCAATCCAACCAAAACCAATGAAAAGGTAATCAAAAATGCAGTGATTGTCAAAGCATTTGGATTCCAATCTGCTTGCTGTTCCAAAAACACTTTAGTATGGAATGAAAAACGCAGTGCAATATATGCTCCAGCAATCAAAGCAATCAATGAAATTACAGAAATAATAAAGCCATTTTTCAATCCTTTGAAAAGTCCGTAGGCAAACATTAGTACGATCAACAAATCTAGAACAATCATAACTTCTAAAATAAAACACAAATATAAAATAGTTTCATTATTAAGAAATATCTTTGTATCATAATTTTTACGCTATGGCAAGAGACGAACAACTAAAAATACGCTGGGAAACACTCCATCAAAAACTCTCCAAGCAGTTTGCAGACGGCGACACCTTGGATTTAGACGGAATCATTTATTTAATCGGATTACAAGAATTAGGTAAGTTTAATAAAAAATTTAAAAAGGACGAAAAAGTCAATATCATGCATATTGCGATTTGTAGGGTCTTGGAACCTCTAGGGTATTACGAATTTTCACATTTCGACCATGACGGTTGGCCGCATTATACCGTAAAGGAGCCATTGCCTTTTTTGAAAGCCGGCGAACAATCCATTCTTATGAAAGATGCTATAGTTCACTATTTTTTAGAGAAAGATTATATAGAATAACTTTTTTTATTACTCATATTGGTCTGTCTTCAATCAAAAAGTGTAAATTTGCATAACTACTTTTCTAAAACAATGATAGATAAAATTAAAGAACTAATTGGCGAAGCTAAAGCTTTTAATGCTGATAACAAAGAAGCTTTGGATGCTTTTAGAATTAAATTTATTTCTAAAAAAGGCTTGATTAATGACTTTTTTACCGAATTTAAAAATGTTCCAAATGACCAGAAAAAAGAATTTGGACAGGCAATCAACACGCTGAAAAAAATCGTTGAAGACAAAATCAAAAGCCTTCAAGAAAGCTTTGAGTCTAAAGAAGAAGCTGCAGGTATTTATGGTGATTTAACCCGTCCAGGAACTCCGCTTTCGCTGGGTTCGCGTCATCCAATTTCCTTAGTAAAAAATCAGGTGATTGATATTTTTTCAAATATTGGTTTTAATGTTTCTGAAGGTCCTGAAATTGAAGATGATTGGCATAACTTTGAGGCTTTGAACTTCCCTGAGCATCATCCAGCTCGAGATATGCAAGATACCTTTTTCGTACAAATGAATCCTGATTATTTGTTGCGCACACATACCTCTTCAGTTCAAGTACGCTACATGGAAAATAATCAGCCACCCATTCGTACGATTTCTCCAGGACGTGTGTTCAGAAACGAAGCTATTTCATCACGTTCTCACTGTATTTTTCATCAAGTCGAAGGTCTATATATCGATAAAGAAGTTTCATTTGCAGATTTAAAACAAACTTTATTATACTTTACCAAAGAGATGTTTGGTAAATCAAAAATTCGTTTACGCCCTTCGTATTTCCCTTTCACGGAACCCAGTGCTGAAGTGGATGTCTATTGGGGATTAAAAACCGAAACCGATCACCGCATCACTAAGGGAACGGGCTGGTTAGAAATAATGGGCTGTGGAATGGTTGATCCAAACGTTTTAAAGGCTTCAAATATTGACCCTGAAGAATATTCCGGTTTTGCTTTTGGAATGGGATTGGAACGTATGGCCATGCTGCTGTATCAAATAGGCGACATTCGTTTGTATTTTGAAAACGACGTTCGCTTTTTAGAACAATTTAAATCAAACTTTTAGTACCTAATAACATTTAAAAACTCTTGTCGTCCAAGAGTTTTTATCATTATTTGAAATGAAAAAATTGGAACGCATCTACAATATGTCTTTTGCCAGTGTTTATCCACATTATGTTAAAAAGGCCGAAAAGAAAAATCGCACTCAAAAAGAGGTAAATGAAATTATTTTTTGGTTAACAGGTTATGATGAAGCTAGCTTGCAAAAACATTTGGACGAAAAAACAAATTTTGAAACTTTTTTTGCACAAGCAACACTCCATCCAAATGCTTCAAAAATCACTGGAGTCATTTGCGGCTATAAAGTGGAAGAAATCGAAGAACCTTTAATGCGACAAATTCGCTATTTAGATAAGCTGATCGACGAATTGGCAAAAGGAAAAACGATGGAAAAAATATTGAGATAAGCATGCATTTCAAAATTAATTACCAATGTTTAACATTGAACTCATTTTGACTTTTTCAATTGACTACAACATCCCAAAACGCATAAATTCTTTATTGAGGAACTAAATTTCAAAAAAGGGGTGTCTCTTTTTACTAAATTGTATATTTGCAGAAATTTATATTTTACGATGAAAAATTTTATTGAAGAAGTGACTTGGAGAGGAATGCTCCACGACGTAATGCCAGGCACAGAAGAACATTTGATGGAGCAGATGCGTGTTGCGTATGTGGGAATCGACCCAACAGCGGATTCATTGCATATAGGACATTTAGTAGGTGTGATGCTGCTGAAACATTTTCAAGCTGCTGGACACAAACCTTTGGCATTGATTGGAGGAGCCACCGGAATGATTGGCGATCCGTCGGGAAAATCTAATGAACGAAATTTATTGGACGAAGCGGCGCTAAAACACAATCAAAATGCCATTAAAAGCCAATTGTCAAAGTTTTTAGATTTTGATTCGGATGCTAAAAATGCTGCCGAAATGGTCAACAACTACGATTGGATGAAAGAATTTTCGTTTCTGGATTTTATTCGAGATATTGGAAAACACATCACTGTAAATTATATGATGGCAAAGGATTCTGTAAAAAAACGCTTGACCGGAGAAACTGCCGACGGTATGTCGTTTACAGAATTTACTTATCAATTGGTACAAGGTTATGACTTTTTACATTTATACAAAACCAAAGATTGTACCTTGCAAATGGGTGGTTCTGATCAATGGGGAAACATCACTACCGGAACAGAATTGGTTCGCAGAAAAGAACAAGGAAAAGCGTTTGCTTTAACGTGTCCCTTGATCACAAAAGCCGACGGAACCAAATTTGGAAAGTCTGAAGGAGGAAATATCTGGCTGGATGCAGAACGTACTTCTCCTTATAAATTTTACCAATATTGGTTAAACACTTCTGATGAAGATGCAGAAAAATACATTAAAATTTTTACATTTTTGTCGAAAGAAGAAATCGAAAAATTAACTACCGAACATAAGGAAGCACCTCATTTACGAGTTTTACAAAAACGTTTGGCAGAAGAAATTACGATAATGGTTCATTCGCAAGAAGAGTTAGAAAATGCCGTAAAAGCTTCGGGGATTTTGTTTGGAAATTCCTCTTCAGAGGATTTAAAAGCTTTGGATGCTAAAACATTTTTAGATGTTTTTGACGGCGTTCCGCAAGCTGAAATTGCTATGGATGAATTGAAAAACGGAATTGATATTGTAGATGTTTTGAATGCTAAATCGGGTTTTTTAAAATCAAACGGGGAAGCAAGACGAGCTTTAAACGAAAACTCTATTTCGGTAAACCGCGAAAAAGTTCAGGAAGGGTTTACTTTAACAACCAACGATTTAATCAACAACCAATTTGTGTTATTACAACGCGGAAAGAAAAATTATTTCGTACTGAATGTACAATAAAGACAAAGCCTCAGTGAAAGCTGAGGTTTTTTATTGAAATATTTTCTTTGAGATGTAGAACAGGTTCCGTTTTACTTTTTATAAAATAAATTATGGTCGATATATTCCCAAACTTTCTCGCTCAGCATCGGGCG
>Ga0209075_1002424_pt1 | contig 16454 bp, 15 predicted proteins | sample Stecom2011_FD_187523 | JGI IMG/M metagenome (GOLD analysis project Ga0209075, IMG submission 187523) | Agricultural soil microbial communities from Utah to study Nitrogen management - Steer compost 2011 (SPAdes) (version 2) | ecosystem: Environmental > Terrestrial > Soil > Agricultural land...
GGAACCGGGCAGGGGCTGAGGCCTCGAAAGGGGTACAGTCCCTGCAATCGGTTACATCGACCATGATCATCTCTCCTGACAACCCGGATCCGCCGCACCTCGAGCCGGATGTGTCCATCTTTGGTTCACCCAGGGATCGACTGGCGTTCTACCGGCGTGAGATCCACCATGAAATCAGCAATCTGTCCGGGCGCACCAATACCTTCCTCACGGCGCAGTCCTTCCTGGTGATCGCCTACGCCTCCTCCATGGGCAATACCAACCCGGACTGGGGCCCCCTGTTCACCCTGGTGGTGCCCGCGCTGCTCGCCCTGTTCGGCATCTTCAGCTCCATCAGCGCCTGGCCGGGCATCCGTGCCTCCTGTGATATCGTCGATCACTGGCAGCACAAACAGATCCAGCTGTTCAACTGCGAGCCGGTCATAGGTCCGGTATACGACGATGCTCCCTTGTTTTCGGCCTGGGAGTCGACCTATGGAGGGCAGGGCAAGGCGCTGAAGTTCTTCAAACGCTCGCCCTGGCTGTTCGGTGGCTTCTGGATGGTGCTGGGAGGCTTTGCCCTGATCATCCAGCTGGGCTGATGCCCCTTGGCGTGTCCCCGGGCAGCGTCTATTACTGAACCATGACGGGGCCATATGCACGGGAGACCCTGATGGAAAGATTCACCGCTGGCTGTCTGTGCGGAGCGGTGCGGCTGGTCGCCACCGGCCTGCCTTACCGCGTCGGCATCTGCCACTGTCTCGACTGCCGCAAGTTCCACGGTGCGCTGTTCCATGCCTCGGCGGTATTCGCGCCTGAGGCTGTCAGCATCAGCGGCACCCCCGCCGAATACGAGGGCCGCTTCTTCTGCCCGCGCTGTGGTTCCTCGGTCTTTTCCCGCAGCGGCGACGAGATCGAGATCAATCTCGGCTCGCTGGATCAACCGGACCAGTTGGTACCCACCTATGAGCTCTGGGTCGTCCGGCGGGAAGCCTGGCTGCCGCCGTTTCCGGTCATCCGTCGCTATGCTGGTGACCGCACGGCCACCGGGCGGGGTGAGGACTGATCGGGGGTCTACGCTGGCTGGCTCAGACTCCGGCGGATGTGGCTGCCCTGTCGAGAATCTCGTTGAACTCCAGCACATTGCGGTCCGGGTCCCGGATGAAGCACACATTGCGTCGTCCATGTCCCATTACCAGCGGGCCCTCACTGATCGGAATCTGCTCCCGGTGGAGCCAGGCTACCAGCTCATCCATGCTGTCGATGATGAAGGCAGCGTGGGTGTAACCCGGGTATTTCACCGGGGCGTCCAGCAGCACGTTGCCTGCCTGTGCCGCCTCGCCGTTATAGATCAGATGGATGCGCAGGCCGGTCGGGTGTTTCAGACCACAGGCCCTGGCGGCCGGCGCAAACTCCTCCGGATCGCGCTGGAAGCCGAGCCTGGCGTAGAAGGCTTCGGCCATCGCCAGATCGGTTACCCGGATACCGATGTGATCAAGACGCAGGTTGGTGAAGTTCATGGTGGCTACTCCTCGACAGCGGCACGCAGGCCGGCGCTTGTCTGCTGGAAGGGGACAAACCCCGGCAGCTGCTCGATGCAACTAAGCCAGCGGCGGACATGCGGGTAAGGTGCAAGGTCCACATTGCCTTCAGGGGCGCTCGCGGTATAGCTGTACAGGGCGACATCGGCGATGCTGGGCTGCACCGTGCGGGCCAGCCACTGCCAGCGCTCCAGGGTGTGCTCCATCACTGCCAGGGTCGCATGGGCTCGTTGCATGACTTCCCGGGGATCGAAGTGGGCTCCGAATACCGTGATCAGGCGCGCGGCGCACAAACCATAGGCGACCTTGCCGGCGGCTACGGCGAGCCAGCGCTGAATCTCGGCCTCCACAGCGGGCTCGCCGGGTAACCAATGCGAAGGGCCGATTCGGCGCGCGACATACAGGAGAATGGCCAGCGAATCGGCAATAATGATGCCGCTGTCCTCCAGCACCGGCACCTCGCCGAAGGCATTGAGCGCGAGAAATTCCGGCCGTCGGTGTTGCCCGGCAGCAAGATCCACGTCGATCAGTTCGTGGGGCAGGCCACTGAGGGAGAGGAAGAGGGCGGCCCGGTGGGCGTGCCCGGACAGGGCATAGTGATAGAGTTTCATGACCGTTGATCTCCTGAATGGGGTACGGTCATTCTGTCCATTGCGGAGTGGTGAGAGAATCAGCCAGTCTGGCACTTCACTATTGCGAAAAACGATACCAATCGAGGTCGAATTCATGGACCGGCTGCGCACACTGCGTACCTTCATCAGCGTTGCCGAGCATCGCAGTTTTGCCGAAGCCGGTCGTCGGCTGAGCCTGTCACCGACGACGGTGTCACGCACCATTGCTGCGCTTGAAACCAGTCTGGGTGTCCAGCTGCTGCGACGAACCACCCGCAGTGTCAGCCTGACCGAGGAAGGGGCGTTGTTTCTCGACCACTGCCGGGCCGGTATTTCCGAAATTGAACAGGCCTACGATGTTCTGCAGGGGCGCCGCTCCGCGCCGAGCGGACTGCTGACGGTGACCGCCCCGGTCCTGTTCGGTCGCCTGCATATCCAGCCGGCCGTCACTCAGCTGCTGGCCAGCTTTCCCGAGCTGCGGGTACGGCTGCTGTTGCTGGATCGGGTGGTGAGCCTGGTGGAGGAAGGCGTGGATGTCGCCGTGCGTATCGCCGAACTGCCTGACAGTGCGCTGCACATGACCCGGGTCGGGGAGGTCCGCCGGGTATTCACTGCCAGTCCGGCATATCTGGCTGTCCATGGCCGGCCGACGTCACTGGCAGAGCTGGCCCAGCATCAGCTGATCTGGGTGGAGGATGAGCTCGGTCCGCACCGTGGCTGGGGGCTGGACGAGGTCCGCCGTTCCGGTCATGCCCCCAGGTTCTCGGTGAACAATACCGAGGCGGCGGTGGCAGCGGCAGTGGCGGGTCTCGGGGTGATCCGTACATTGTCCTATCAGGTAACAGAGCAGCTTGCCAGCGGGCAGCTGGAGCTGCTGCTGGCCGAGGACAATGCACCCCGGTTGCCGGTGTCCCTGCTGTTCCAGGGCGGCCGCCGCAATCACCCCAATGTGCGGGCTTTCATCGACGCGGTCCGGCAGCACCTGCGCACGCGGACACTGTAGGGCTGGCGGACCTCAGCTGCCCGCGTTCGGCTCCACCAGGCAGTCAACAAACAGCCGCACGCTGCCATCCTCCTGCACCACCGGGCGCAGTCCGTGGATGTCACTCTCGAAGCCGGGGAACTGCCGGTCCTGATCCAGGGCGATCTTCAGGTAGTCGGCGATGGCACTGTTATCCCGGGAGAAGCGCTCGCCGGGCATGATCACCGGAATGCCCGGCGGGTAGGGCACCAGCATGACCGCGCTGATGCGTCCGCCCAGCTGGTCGATGGGCACCATTTCCACCTGGCCGCGCACCATCATCTGGTAGGCATCGGCGGGGCGCAGAACGATCTCCGGCAGCTGGGTATAGATCTGCCGCAGTATGCGCACCATGTGCTGCTGCTTGTAGAAGTGGTGCAACTGATTGCACAGGTCACGCAGGCCCATGTCCGGGTAGTGTCCGGTACGGGCGATGACCGGCAGGGTCAGCTCCAGCGGCGCGTTGCTGTCGTACAGGCGCTTGAACTCCTGCAGCTCGGCCACCAGGGTGCTCCACTTGCCCTTGGTGATGCCCAGGGAGAACAGGATCAGGAAGGAATACAGGCCGGTCTTCTCCACCACCAGGCCGCGCTCGGCCAGAAAGCGGGTGACAATGGCGGCGGGTATGCCGGTGCGGCCCAGGCGGCCCTGTTCTTCCACCCCCGGCGTCAGCAGGGTGACCTTGATCGGATCGAGCAGGGCATAGTCGTCGGCGGTGTCACCGAAACCGTGCCAGTCGGCGCCGCTGTCCAGAGTCCAGTCGCTGGCGACCAGCTGCTCGCTGTCCAGCGCCTGCTCCGGTTCCCAGACATCGAACCACCATTCGTCCTCATCCAGGCGCTCGGCGGTCTGCTGCATGGCGCGGCGGAAGGACAGGGCCTCGTCCAGGGTCTCCTGCACCAGCGAGCGGCCCGGCTCGCCGGCCATCATGCCGGTGGCTACGTCGATCGAGGCGATGATGCCGTAATGCGGCGAGGTGGAGGTGTGCATCATGAAGGCTTCGTTGAAGCGGCCCACATCCAGCTGCTGCTCAACGCTGTTCTCGGCCAGGATGATCGAGGCCTGGGACAGGGCGGCCAGCACCTTGTGCGGCGACTGGGTGGCGAATACCAGGGGGTGCCTGGCCCGCTCGAAGCCACGCTTGCTGCCCATGCCGTGGCGGCCGGCATAGAACTCGTGGAAGGCGGCGTAGCCGTACCAGGCTTCGTCGAAATGCAGGATGTCCACCGCATCTTCCAGCTCGTCCTTGATCAGCTCGGCGTTGTAGCACAGGCCGTCGTAGGTGGAGTTGGTCAGCACCGCCAGGCGGATGCGTGGCGTACGTCCCTGCAGCAGCGGGTGCTCGGCCAGGCGCTGGCGCAGGCTCTGCGGGGAGAAGGAGTCCAGGCTGATGGGGCCGATGATGCCGTAGTCGTTGCGCGAGCCGGTGAGGTACACGGGGATGGCGCCGGTCATGGTGATCGCATGCAGTATCGACTTGTGGCAATTGCGGTCCACCAGCACCACATCATCCCGGGTAACGAAGGCGTGCCAGATGATCTTGTTGGCGGTGGAGGTGCCATTGATCACATAGAAGCTGTGGTCGGCGCCGAAGGTGCGGGCGGTATTGGCCTCGGCTTCGGCAATGGGGCCATTGTGGTCGAGCAGCGAGCCCAGCCCCGGCACCGATACCGACAGATCCGAACGCAGGGTGTTCTCGCCGAAGAAGTCGTGGAAGGCACGGCCTACCGGGCTCTTGCGAAAGGCCACGCCGCCGCCGTGGCCCGGGGAGTGCCAGGAATAGCTGGCACGACCGGTATAGGTCAGCAGGGCCTTGAAGAAGGGCGGCAGCAGCTGGGACAGATAGGTCCGGGCGGTGCGCGCGATCTGCCCGGCGATGAAGGGCATGGTGTCCTCGAACAGATAGATGATGCCGCGCAGCTGGTGCAGGTCGCGCAGTCGCCCGAGCAGCTGGGTATCCAGTGCCTGGGTGGTGCTCAGGGCCATGATCGGCAGTTCGGGGGAGCGGGAATGGGCTGCATCGAACAGGCGCCGTTCCGGGCCCAGATCGCCGTCCGGGTGATTCTCGGGGGTGAACAGGATGCACGACAGCCCCCGGTGGGCCTCGGCCACCAGCCGGCCTTCTTCCAGGGAGGCGGTGGCCAGTACCTCGAAGCCCTCCTGCTCCAGAGCCTTGAACAGTTCAGCCAGTTGCTGGCCGGCGACGTTGTTGCGATCGATATCGGAATTGATGACCAGAATCGGAAAGTGCAGATGCTTGAACATGCCAGCTCCTGTAACGGCTCGTGCCCCCAGTGTCGTGCGGGCCGGCGTTGATGGCAAGTCGGCTGACGCGCTGCGGGGCGATTTGCCGGGGCCGGCAATGGTATGCTTCTCCGCTTTCCAACACTGCCGGGCCGGGAGACGAACGTGAACTGGGATCTAGAAGCCCCCTTTATCGAGCAGGTACAGGTACAGCCGGAGGATATCGACGAGCTGGGCCACGCCAACAATGCATCCTATGTGCGCTGGCTGGAGCGCTGCGCCTGGCAGCACTCCCGGTCGCTGGGGCTGGGGCTGGATGAATACCAGCAGTTGAACCGCGCCATGGTGGTGCTGCGCCACGAGATTGATTACCTGGCCTCCGCCTACGAGGGCGAAGAGCTGCAGATGGGCACCTGGATCGTCAGCTGGGACAGCAAGCTGCGCATGACACGGCGCTTCCAGCTGCTGCGCCCCGGCGACGGCGTCACCCTGTTGCGGGCCTATACCACCTTTGCCTGTGTGGAGCTGAGTACGGGGCGGCCGCGGCGCATGCCGGCGGAATTTCTGGATGGTTATGGCAAGGCGATCGTGGGCGAAAAGTAGGGACTTGGCAGTCGCCCCGGCTGCGGGGCTCCCACAACAGGGGCGGGAACCCATGGGCCGAATGGAATTCGGCCCTTCCGGAATACGGGTCTGTCTCAGCGGTATTCGCAGAGGTAGGCAGTATCCTGCTCGACCTTCAGTTGAAAGCGGCTGTTGCCGGGGACAGTGAACTGGCTGCCGGCGACAAAGTCCTGCCACTGTTCGCTGCCGGGCAGTTTCACGGTCAGCTTGCCGCTGATCACGTGCATGATCTCCAGTTCGTTGGTGCCGAATTCATATTCGCCGGGAGCCATGACGCCCACAGTGGCGCGGCCTTCGGGCTGGCTGAAGGCGATGGATGCAACCTTGCCGTCGAAATACTGGTTGGTGCTGAACATGGCGGAACTCCGGATGTGAGTAAATGGGCGCCAATTATGCCTGCGGCCGGTTTCGCCGAACAGGGGGCTTCGCCTGCTATCATTCTGCCCGTGCAAATCAATGAACACCCATTCAGGAGTAACTATGGCTAGCGTTGCGTTTATCGGTCTGGGCGTCATGGGGTACCCGATGGCGGGTCATCTGGCGCGTGCCGGGCATGAGGTTACGGTGTACAACCGGACCGCTGAAAAGGCCCGACAATGGGTTGCCGAGCACGGCGGTCGCAGCTGTCCGACCCCGGCCGAGGCGGCAACCGAGCAGGATTTCATCATGATCTGCGTCGGCAACGACAATGATCTGACCGACGTCGTCAGTGGTCCCGAAGGTGTGCTGGCCGGCGCCCGCAGCGGCGCGGTCATCGTCGACCACACCACTGCCTCGGCCGAGGTGGCCCGACGGCTGGCCGGTCTGGCCGGGGAGCAGGGAGTAGGCTTTCTCGATGCGCCGGTGTCCGGCGGTCAGGCCGGTGCCGAGCACGGTCAGCTGACGGTGATGGTGGGCGGCGAGGAGGCGGTCTTCGATCTGGCGCGCCCGGTGATCAACAGTTATGCGCGCATGGTCAAGCTGATGGGGCCGGTGGGTAACGGGCAGCTGACCAAGATGGTGAACCAGATCTGCATTGCCGGTCTGGTCCAGGGTCTGGCCGAGGCGCTGCATTTCGCCCAGTGCGCGGGGCTGGACGGGGAAGCGGCCATGGCGGTGATCAGCAAGGGCGCGGCCCAGTCCTGGCAGCTGGAAAACCGCCACAAGACCATGCTGGCCGGGGAGTTCGACTTCGGTTTCGCAGTGGACTGGATGCGCAAGGATCTGGCCATAGTGCTGGATGAGGCGCGCAGCAACGGCGCCCAGCTGCCGGTCACCGCCCTGGTCGACCAGTTCTACGCCGAGGTGCAGAAGCTGGGGGGAGGGCGGTGGGATACCTCCAGTCTGATTGCCAGGCTCAAGCCCGGAAAATAAAATACACCGCGCCGAGCAGACAGAGCCCGGCCCAGAGATAGTCCAGCTTCAGGGGTTGATGCAGGAAGAGCACCGCAAAGGGCACGAACACGCACAGGGTGATCACTTCCTGCATTATCTTCAGCTGCGCCACCGACAGCTCGGTATAGCCGATGCGGTTGGCCGGCACCATCAGCATGTATTCGAACAGGGCGATGCCCCAGCTGACCAGCGCTGCGATGATCCAGGGCTTGCTGTTCAGCGTGCGCAGATGTCCGTACCAGGCGAAGGTCATGAAGATGTTGGACAGGCTCAACAACAGGGCGGTCTGTGCCCAGATGGGTATCTGCATGGTCTGGATCCCGGTAGGAGTAGGCGAAGGGTGGGCCGCCAGGGGCCCTGTGCAAAGCGAGGATTCTAGCTTCTATATGGAATGTCGAGAAGGTTGTGGCGCCTGCTGCGTGGCGCCCTCGATCACTACCCCGATTCCCGGCATGCCGCAGGGCAAACCTGCAGGCGTGGCCTGTATCCATCTGACCGCCGACAAGCGCTGCGCCCTGTTCGGCAAGCCCGAGCGCCCCGCTGTGTGTTCCCGGTTCATGGCCGATCCCGAGGTGTGTGGCGACAGCGCCGAGCAGGCAATAGAGATATTGAGCTGGTGGGAGCAGGCGACTGCGTGCTGAGTAGTCTGTTCGCCCCGAGGGCGGAGCTCCTGCAATCGCATGCGCCACCCCCGCTCCCCCGGTAGGAGCACCCGCCCCGGGTGCGAATGATGCCCGCCCGGTTCGCCCCGAGGGCGGTGCTCCTACTATTTCATGTGCCACCTGCCTGGGGAGCATTAAAAAACCCGCCGAAGCGGGTTTTTTAATGCTCAGACAGATTACCGGTTCGGGTAATCGCGCTGGGTGTGGCCGGTGTACAGCTGACGCGGACGACCGATCTTGTACGGGTGGCTGATCATCTCGTGCCAGTGTGCGATCCAGCCCGGGGTGCGGCCGGTGGCGAAGATCACGGTGAACATCTCGGTGGGGATGCCCAGCGCCTTGAGGATGATGCCGGAGTAGAAGTCCACGTTCGGGTACAGGTTGCGTTCCACGAAGTAGGGGTCGCTCAGGGCGATCTCTTCCAGCTTCATGGCCAGTTCCAGTTGCGGATCGTTGATGCCCAGCTCGCCCAGCACCTCGTCGCAGGTCTGCTTCATGACCTTGGCGCGCGGGTCGAAGTTCTTGTAGACCCGGTGACCGAAGCCCATCAACTTGAACGGATCATCCTTGTCCTTGGCCTTGGCGATGAACTTGTCGATGTTGGAAACGTCGCCGATCTCATCCAGCATGCGCAGAACAGCTTCGTTCGCGCCGCCATGTGCCGGTCCCCAGAGGGCGGCAATACCGGCTGCGATACAGGCGAACGGGTTGGCACCGGAGGAACCGGCCAGACGCACGGTGGAGGTGGAAGCATTCTGTTCGTGATCGGCGTGCAGGACGAAGATACGGTCCATGGCGCGGGCCAGAACAGGGCTGATCTCGCGGCTGCCGGCCGGGGAGTTGAACATCATGTGCAGGAAGTTTTCCGAGTAGCTCAGATCGTTCCGCGGGTACATTGCCGGCTGGCCGACCGAGTACTTGTAGACCATCGCAGCAATGGTAGGAATCTTGGCAATCAGGCGGATTGCGGAGATTTCACGATGCATCGGATCGTTGATGTCCAGGGAATCGTGATAGAAGGCAGACAGCGCGCCGACCATGCCGCACATGATCGCCATCGGGTGGGCGTCACGGCGGAAGCCGTTGAGGAAGCTCTTGAGCTGCTCATGCACCATGGTGTGAGCCTGGATGGTGCCGGTGAACTTGGCCTTTTCCTCGGCGCTGGGCAGTTCGCCCTTGAGCAGCAGATAGCACACTTCAAGGAAGTCGGATTTCTCGGCCAGTTGCTCGATCGGATAGCCGCGATGCAGCAGGATGCCCTTGTCGCCGTCGATGTACGTGATCTTGGATTCGCAGGACGCGGTTGACATGAAGCCGGGATCGAAAGTGAAAACACCCTCGCTGGTGAGGCTGCGAACATCAATCACGTCCGGGCCCATAGTGCCGGAATAGACAGGCAGCTCGATGGGGGCAGCGCCCTCGATGATCAACTGCGCTTTTTTGTCAGCCATTGATGGCCTCCTGTTTTGCTGTATCGAAAGTGTGACCCCCCACGCAGGGCCCGCATCACTATAAAGTCAAAAACCCGTTTGTCAATTCTGCGATTTAGTCTGTCTATAGAGATTTCTGATCGCAATCATGCAAAGGTTTTATGGAAGAATCGGCATGCGCGCTTTTGACGCAGCGAGAATGCTGCACAAGCCGGGAAAGGCCGTGGGGAAGGCTTTGTCGCGTTGTAATCTGACGACTGAGTCACTATACTCCTTGGCCGGCAAAATGACCTTTCGGCTTCTTCCTGGAAGCTATGCCGCGCGTCATTTGGGTGCATCAAGCACCTTCCTATAATCCCGCCCTGTCCACAGGGTAACGAGTGTGAATATAGCCGTGAATAGCAAAAGACCTGTCAACCTGGATCTCAGGACAATCAAACTTCCTGTCACAGCCTATACGTCTATCGCTCACCGCATCTCGGGAGTCATTCTGTTCATCGCCATCGCAGGCCTGCTTTGGATGCTGGACACGTCTCTGAGTTCCGAAAGCGGCTTCGAGCAAGTCAAGGCCTGTTTTGCAAATCCGATCGCCAAGCTGGTGCTGTGGGGCGTGCTGTCTGCGCTGCTGTATCACCTGGTTGCCGGTATCCGCCACCTGCTGATGGATGCTGGAATTGGTGAAGGGCTGGAGAGTGGCCGACTGGGCGCCCAGGTGCTGATTGTCGTTGCCGCCGTTCTGATTGTTCTGCTGGGGGTATGGATATGGTAACCAACGTCACCAACCTGTCGCGTAGCGGCCTGTACGACTGGATGGCGCAGCGCGTTTCCGCCGTACTGCTGGCAGCCTACACCATCTTCCTGCTGGGCTACCTGATCCTCAATCCGGGACTGAGCTACGAGCAGTGGCAGGCCCTGTACAGCAACAATGCCATGCGCATCTTCAGTCTGCTGACGCTGGTGGCGTTGGCTGTGCATTCCTGGGTCGGTATGTGGACTATTTCTACCGACTACCTCACTCCCATGGCTCTCGGCCGCTTCGCAACCGTGCTGCGCTTCCTGTTCCAGGTAGCCTGCGGTCTGCTGATGTTCGTGCTGTTCGTCTGGGGTGTACAGATCCTGTGGGGTATTTGATCAATGGCTAATATTCGTACTTTGACTTTTGATGCCATCATCGTCGGTGGTGGTGGTGCCGGTATGCGCGCGGCGCTGCAGCTGGCTCAGGGTGGTCACAAGACTGCCGTTGTAACCAAGGTGTTCCCGACCCGTTCGCACACCGTTTCCGCCCAGGGCGGCATCACCTGTGCCATCGCGTCGGCTGATCCGAACGACGACTGGCGCTGGCACATGTATGACACCGTCAAGGGTTCCGACTACATCGGTGACCAGGATGCCATCGAATACATGTGCTCCGTAGGTCCGGAGGCCGTGTTCGAGCTGGAGCACATGGGTCTGCCGTTCTCCCGCACCGAGCAGGGCCGCATCTATCAGCGCCCCTTCGGTGGTCAGTCCAAGAACTACGGTGAGGGCGGTCAGGCTGCCCGTACCTGTGCCGCCGCCGACCGTACCGGTCACGCGCTGCTGCACACCCTGTACCAGAACAACGTCAAGCACAACACCACCTTCCTCAATGAATGGTATGCCGTGGACCTGGTGAAGAACCAGGACGGTGCTGTCGTGGGTATCATCGCCATCTGTCTGGAAACCGGCGAGACCGTCTATATCCGTTCCAAGGCCACCGTGCTGGCCACCGGCGGTGCCGGACGCATCTATGCCTCCACCACCAACGCACTGATCAACACCGGTGACGGCGTTGGCATGGCCCTGCGCGCCGGTATCCCGCAGCAGGACATGGAAATGTGGCAGTTCCACCCCACCGGTATTGCCGGTGCCGGTGTACTGGTTACCGAAGGCTGCCGTGGTGAGGGTGGTTACCTGATCAACAAGCATGGCGAGCGCTTCATGGAGCGTTATGCTCCGAACGCCAAGGACCTTGCCGGTCGTGACGTTGTTGCCCGTTCCATGGTCAAGGAAATCCTGGCCGGCAATGGCTGTGGTCCGGATGGAGACCACGTGATGCTGAAGCTGGACCACCTGGGTGAGGAAGTGCTGCACAGCCGCCTGCCGGGTATCTGTGAACTGTCCAAGACCTTCGCCCACGTTGACCCGGTTACCGCTCCGATCCCGGTCGTACCGACCTGCCACTACATGATGGGCGGCATTGCCACCAACATCCATGGTCAGGCCATTGCTCCGGATCTGGAAGGCAACGACCGCATCGTCGAAGGCCTGTTCGCAGTTGGTGAAGTGGCCTGCGTATCCGTACACGGTGCCAACCGTCTGGGCGGCAACTCGCTGCTCGACCTGGTAGTGTTCGGTCGTGCGGCCGGTCTGCACCTGGAAAGCGCGCTGAAGGAAGGCATCGAATACCGTGGTGCTTCCGAGTCCGACATCGAGGCTTCCCTGTCCCGTCTGTCCGGCCTGAACACCCGTACCAAGGGTGAGGATGTGGCTCCGCTGCGCAAGGCGCTGCAGAACTGCATGCAGAACTACTTCGGTGTATTCCGTACCGGTGAGTACATGCAGAAGGGTATCCAGGAGCTGGCCGATCTGCGCGAGCGCATTGCCAACGTCAAGATCGACGACAAGAGCAATGCCTACAACACCGCCCGTATCGAAGCGCTGGAACTGCAGAACCTGCTGGAAGTGGCCGAGGCTACCGCCATCGCCGCCGAAGGTCGCAAGGAAAGCCGTGGCGCCCACGCCCGTGAGGACTACGAGGAGCGCGACGACGAGAACTGGCTGTGCCACAGCATCTACCACCCGCAGACCAAGCAGCTGACCAAGCGTTCGGTGAACTTCCAGCCGAAGACCGTGCCTGCGTTTGAGCCCAAAGTCCGTACATATTAAGGGGATCCGGTATGTTGCAAGTCAGTATCTATCGTTACAACCCGGAGACCGACAAGGCTCCCTACATGCAGGACTTCCAGATCGACACCGAAGGCAAGGACCTGATGGTGCTCGACGTTCTGCAGCTGGCCAAGGAGCAGGATGCCGGTCTGGGCTTCCGTCGCTCCTGCCGCGAGGGTGTCTGCGGTTCCGACGGCATGAACATCAACGGCAAGAACGGTCTGGCCTGTATCACTCCGCTGTCCAGCGTGGTGAAGAACAACAAGCTGGTCCTGCGTCCGCTGCCGGGTCTGCCGGTAATCCGTGACCTGGTCGTGGATATGAGCATCTTCTATAAGCAGTATGAGAAGGTTCAGCCGTATCTGCAGAACGACACGCCGGCGCCCGCTATCGAGCGCCTGCAGTCGCCGGAGCAGCGCGAGAAGCTGGATGGCCTGTACGAGTGTATTCTCTGTGCATGCTGCTCCACTTCCTGCCCGTCGTTCTGGTGGAACCCGGACAAGTTCCTCGGCCCGGCAGCGCTGCTGCAGGCTTATCGTTTCCTCGCCGACAGCCGCGACACCGAGACCGAGAACCGACTGGCTGCACTGGACGACCCGTTCAGTGTCTTCCGCTGCCGTGGCATCATGAACTGCGTGAATGTCTGCCCCAAAGGGCTCAACCCGACCCGGGCGATCGGACACATCCGCAACATGCTGCTGCAAAGTGGAACCTGATCGAGCTCAGCTCATCAGACCAAGCTCTACTGGCGCCGGCATAGGGTGCCAGTAGAGAATTGATTCGGACTGCTGCCCACAAAGCGGCAGTCGGTTTATAGAAAGCTTAACCAACAGGGGCAACGGGTAACACCCGAACTATCTGTCGGGGCCGGCAATATTCCGGTTTCGTGGAATCAGACAGAGCAGGGCGATTGGCAGGGACAATGCCGCGACCCCTCCTGACTGTTCTGCCCGGAGGGCAATTCCATTGCCAATTAATGGTCTTTGCGCCAGGTGGTGTCCCCCTTATAGAGGGTGACCAAGAATGCCAGACAGCGAAATGCAGCAGCTGTGGAGTACATCTCACCTGTCAGGTGGGAATGCCTCCTACGTTGAAGAGCTGTACGAGCTCTATCTGCACGATCCGAACAGTGTCGCCGAAGAGTGGCGCAGCTACTTCGACAAGCTGCCCCAGACCAGCGGGACCGGGTCGGACATTTCCCACTCCACTATCCGCGAGCACTTTCTGTCGCTCGCAAAGAATCCCCGTCGGCCCCAGGCGGTCAGCGGCGGCCAGGTAAGCAGCGAACGCGACAAGAAGCAGGTCGGCGTGCTGCGACTGATTCAAGCCTATCGGATGCGGGGCCACCAGGCTTCCAATCTTGATCCCCTGGGACTGTGGCAGCGGGAACCCATCGCTGATCTGACACTGGCCGAGTATGGTCTGACCGAAGCTGATCTGGACACCGTGTTCCGTACCGGTGAACTGCAGATCGGCAAGGAAGAGGCCCCTCTGCGTGAAATTCTCGATGCACTGAAATCGACCTACTGCGGCACCATCGGCGCCGAGTACATGCATATTGTCGATTCGGCGCAGCGTCGCTGGTTCCAGCAGCGCCTGGAAAGCGTACGCGGCAAGCCGCAGCACTCCGCCGAAAGTCGTCGTCATCTGCTCGAACGCCTGACCGCCGCCGAGGGTCTGGAAAAGTACCTGGGCACCAAATACCCCGGCACCAAGCGTTTCGGGGTCGAAGGGGGCGAGAGCCTGATCCCCATGCTGGACGAGATCATCCAGCGTTCGGGCTCCTATGGCGTTGCCGAAGTCGTGCTGGGCATGGCCCACCGCGGCCGCCTCAACGTACTGGTCAACACCCTGGGCAAGAATCCCCGCGACCTGTTCGACGAGTTCGAAGGCAAGAAGATGATCGATCTGGGCTCCGGTGACGTGAAATACCACCAGGGCTTCTCGTCCAACGTCATGACCTCCGGTGGCGAGGTCCACCTGGCGCTGTCGTTCAACCCGTCGCACCTGGAGATCGTATCCCCGGTAGTGGAAGGTTCGGTGCGCGCCCGTCAGGACCGTCGCAAGGATCCGACCGGTGACAAGGTACTGCCGATCAGCATCCACGGCGACGCCGCCTTCGCCGGTCAGGGTGTGGTCATGGAAACCTTCCAGATGTCCCAGACCCGGGCCTACAAGACCGGTGGCACCATCCACATCGTGGTCAACAACCAGGTCGGCTTCACCACCAGCCGCCAGGAAGACGCCCGTTCCACCGAATACTGCACCGACATCGCCAAGATGATTCAGGCGCCGATCTTCCACGTCAATGGCGACGATCCGGAAGCGGTGCTGTTCGTCACCCAGCTGGCGGTCGACTACCGCATGCAGTTCAAGCGTGACGTGGTCATCGATCTCGTGTGCTACCGCCGTCGTGGTCACAACGAAGCGGACGAGCCCTCCGGTACCCAGCCGCGCATGTATGCGGTGATCAACAAGCACCCGACCACCCGCGAAATCTACGCCAAGCGTCTGGTCGAGGCCGGTGTGGTCTCCGAGGAGGATGTGCAGGCGCGTATCGAGGAGTACCGCACCGCCCTGGACAATGGCGATCACGTGGTCAAGAGCCTGGTCAAGGAACCGGATTCCAACTCCTTCGTCGACTGGAAACCCTACCTGGGCCACAAGTGGACCGCGCGCCACGATACCCGTTTCGACCTCAAGACCCTGCAGGAGCTGGCCAACCGCCTGACCAACCTGCCCGACGGTCTGGTCCTGCAGCGTCAGGTTGCCAAGATCATCGAGGACCGGGTGAAGATGGCCGCAGGTGGCCTGGCCCTGAACTGGGGCTTCGCCGAGACCATGGCCTACGCCACCCTGCTGCACGAGGGGCATCCGGTGCGCATCACCGGGCAGGACGTGGGTCGCGGCACCTTCTCCCACCGTCATGCGGTGCTGCACAACCAGAAGGGCGATGGCGCCTACATTCCGCTGGCCAACCTGTACGAAGGTCAGCCGCGGTTCGATATCTACGATTCGCTGCTGTCGGAAGAAGCGGTGCTGGCCTTCGAGTACGGCTATGCCACCACCACTCCGAACGCCCTGGTCATCTGGGAAGCCCAGTTTGGCGACTTTGCCAACGGCGCCCAGGTGGTGATCGACCAGTTCATCACCAGCGGCGAACACAAGTGGGGCCGTCTGTGCGGCCTGACCATGCTGCTGCCCCATGGTTATGAAGGGCAGGGACCGGAGCACTCCTCCGCCCGCCTGGAGCGCTTCCTGCAACTGTGTGCAGAGCAGAACATCCAGGTCTGCGTACCCACCACACCGGCACAGATCTATCATCTGCTGCGCCGCCAGGTGATCCGCCCGCTGCGCAAGCCGCTGGTGGTACTCAGTCCGAAATCGCTGCTGCGTCACAAGCTGGCCGTATCCACCCTGGAAGATCTGGCCGAAGGCTCCTTCCAGACCGTGATTCCGGAGATCGATCAGATCGATCCGGCCAAGGTGGATCGCGTCATCATGTGCAGTGGCAAGGTGTACTACGATCTGCTGGAGAAACGCCGCGCCGACGGCCTGGACAACGTCGCCATAGTGCGTATCGAACAGCTCTATCCGTTCCCGGAAGACGACCTGTCCGAGGTGCTGGCACCCTACACCAATGTACGCAAGGTGGTGTGGTGTCAGGAGGAGCCCATGAACCAGGGCGCCTGGTACTGCAGCCAGCACCACATGCGTCGGGTACTGAGCCAGCACAGCGTCAGCAATCTGTATCTGGACTACGCTGGACGGGAGGCATCGGCGGCCCCTGCGGGTGGCTACCCCTCCGTTCACGCAGAAGAACAGGCCAAACTCCTGCAGGATGCGCTCTACGCTTGAGCCGCTGCACAACACAGTTATTTAAGGATCGACAATGGCAATAGAAATCAAGGCTCCTACATTCCCCGAGTCGGTTGCTGACGGCACTGTGGCAACCTGGCACAAGCAACCCGGTGACGCGGTCAAGCGTGACGAGCTGCTGGTCGACATCGAGACCGACAAGGTCGTTCTGGAAGTGCTGGCCGAGGCCGATGGCGTTCTGG
>Ga0209075_1002425_pt1 | contig 16444 bp, 5 predicted proteins | sample Stecom2011_FD_187523 | JGI IMG/M metagenome (GOLD analysis project Ga0209075, IMG submission 187523) | Agricultural soil microbial communities from Utah to study Nitrogen management - Steer compost 2011 (SPAdes) (version 2) | ecosystem: Environmental > Terrestrial > Soil > Agricultural land...
ATCCCAGCCCATCATTGTTTCTTCATCTATTTCTTCACCATTTACGGATTTTATCCAGCCTTGAATTGTATAAGCGTAGTCCATAGCTTGAACTTTACTGTGACCAATTTCTGTTCTGGCTAAAGGCCCGTGGTCGTAATAGAAGTATTTTGCATCTTGTTCAAAAACAACTCCGTCTTCTGAGGTAAATACGTTGGTAATGCGGTTATCGGCATCGTAATGGTATTTGTGTCTGAACTCATCAGGGGCACCTTTTTGGTAAATCACCTCGTTTACGTTTCCGCTTACCAGATCATAGGTGTAGATCAGTTTTTTAACCGATTGATTAAGTGCAACGAGTTCGGGATCATTAATCACCTGAATGAGCTCTTCTACGTTTCCGTGTACATCGTAATTGTAGAGCGTTGCGTTCTCATAATTGTTTAAGTTCGGATCATAGTTTTCCTGATACATTACTGCCATGATTCGGTTGCGTGTGTTGTCAAAATGGTAATCTTCAAATTCGTTTTGTCCTGCCAGACCATTGACTAATACAGGAGTAAGCGTTCCGTTATTATCAAAGTTCATCTCATCATATACCGTATGGGTAACTTCCTTTCTGTTTGTAGTCCAGTTATCGGGGAATGATGGATCATTTACGTTAAATTCATTGCCATTTCCATCTAATAATCTTCCGATCTCATTGATGGTAAAGCCTGTTGTAGGCGCTGTTAATTCTCCTACTTCATAGACCCTTCCCAAAAAGTCATAACGCGTATAAGAAAACTGGTTTTCTGCTTTTTGTTTTGCGTTTTGAGAAACAATTAATCTCCCAAGTGCATCGTAAGCAAAACGACTCGCACCTCCAACAGGGGTAGTTTGTCGTACCAGTTGATTGAGTGAGTTGTATTTATATACGGTCTGATAAGTATGATCGGGTGCCAAAGCGGTATCTACTGCCTCAGGCTGACTTGCTCGTTTTTGGTTAATGTCGTTATTTAATGTTGCATTTGCTCCATCATAACGCTCAACTCCTCTTGGTGGAACAGTTTGTACCAAGTTTCCTGCACGGTCGTAATAATACAGCGTGTAGTGGTATTCTTTATCAAAATGCTCATTATCAAACGTCTCTACCAAAGAAGCCATTGCACCTTCAATATAAGCTTGTTTAAAAGCTTGGGTAAGTTGATCTATATAAATATCATATTGTGTTTGAGCGTTTACCGTATCTGTATATGCCTCCCATTGATTACACGGAAAAACAATAGTTGTATCAGGAAGACCAACAGTTGGCATGTTATCAGGACAGAATCCTTTCTTTTCAAAATACTCATGGTCAACAAACTCATTCCATGATAAAGGGATATCGTTTGAAGGCAAACTATTCAAATAGTCTTTATAATCAGATATTGCTAAAGCTAAATTATCATAATTGTAACCTATTGGAGTAGCACCAAACTCATTAATAGTTAAATACAGAAAATTATTAAACTCAGTAACACCAATCTGATCTAAATATAACAAATAAGCATCATATAAGTATGCTAAATTTTGATCACAAAACTCTGTTTCTGTAGGGAATTCATTTTTAAAAACATTCCAGTCCTCAAATACTCCATTGACTTTTATTGTTGCTCTGATAGTTTCTATATATTTTTCATAACTATCGTTACAACTAATAGGCTGGGGCGCTTCTGGCACACAATTATCACATTCTGAAGGCACTTGAACAATAAAAAGACAAGTTGCTCTTCCCACTATTTCTACAGCGGTTCCATCATTCATAATGGCTGTTCCATAAAATGAAGCATCGTTATTTGGGAATGGAAAATAAAGGTTCATCACATAAGCAATATCTGCTCCTGTATATGGCAGTCCTGATTCGACAAATGAGAATGTTAATGGGCAGCCATATTGAAGAACATCACCTCCATCCAAAAAGGAGGATAAGTTCATATCAATACCATTATAGGTTTCTTCATAATTAAATACCCCTGGAGTTTGGTTTGCTCCAATGTTCCAAAAATCCGCCACATCAAATTGGCCAGCTGGTGGCACATATCCTTGTGGTACAGAGCTAAGCGATAACAAATGGTTTATAAACCCTGCCAGTTCTTCTCCTTCAATATATTCTGCTTCAAAACATTCACAGTTAAAGTTGAGTGGTGAAACAATGTTGTCATAATGAGTAGTGATTGTCCCCTCTATTGTGGTAAGTTGCGGATTGTTTGGATCACTTAATACTTGTAATGTAATCTGATTTTGATTGATGTTAATGGATTGTACAAGAATTAAATCATTTGGAAAACTTGAGTTTAAGTTTATCTCCAATGGATTATTACTCATTGAAGTAGAAGTAAATGTTACGCTGTTGGGTGATCCATTCCACACTGCATTATAGGATAGATTCTCTATGACCATTCCAAGGGTAGAGCCAGTGTATAATGGATTTGCCGAGAGGCCAACAACATTCATTAAATCACCATTTGCTATTCGTTCATTAAAAAGGTCTAGAAGTTCTCCTTCAACGGTTTCTTTTTTGGTACAATCTGGAGAGTTGGCATTGTTGTTTTGATATTCCTCTTGACAGTCGTTTAGATCCATACAATCATTTGTATAGGAGATCACATATTCTTGTGCTGTTAGAGGTGTTGTGCCTGCTTTTACAATTAAAAGAGTCTCTGATGGGTTGTTACTTGAAGGAGCACTGGAAGAGAGTTCATAAATATTCCAAATTGTTCCGTAATCAAGCCATGAAAAGTTACCTACCTGACTAATGGTAAAGTTACAATAGTTTGTTACATCATCGCTAACGGATAAATTAAGTGTTGTTGCACTTGGTGTTCCTTCCACCATTACATCTCCTGCAGTATTCCCGACAGTACCTCCCATGGCTTCAAAAAGCGTTAGGGTAAATTCCTGAATGGTATTGGTGTTTTGCTGTGTTGTCAGTTGATCGTTTAATGCCAATGCTTCTAAAAAGCGTTCCATGTCAACCATCAGCGGACAAAGTCCTGTTTCTTCCCATTGGGCATACTGTGCAGTTGACAACGCATTTTGAATATCAGTTGCATCATTTCCTGTGCCTCCGATCATATCATCTACTCTGGTAACTCTAATATCTTTGCTGTCATATCCTGGAGCACAAAGCGCAATACTTGGAAAACCACTGCCAAATCCAGCCCAGCTTTCCCAAGCTAAATACTGAGATAGAATAGCTGGCATTTGTCCACTTTGGATGAATGTAAACATAAAACTATATCCAAAATTACCGTCATTAATACAGCCATTATAGACCCCAGGAGTAAGGTGGAATCCATAAAAGTCCATTAAGAGTTGATTGATCTTTTGTTTATATCCCAGGTAATTGTTTTTGTATTGCATCCAGATTTCATCTTGCGTTGCGGGAGGTAAATTTGCTACAGCCGCCCAAGTACTAGCGCTTGATATATTACAATTTCCAGAAAGGGTTGTTCCACAAAGTACTGTCGTTGCAGAAAACTCAAGCATCGTCATCCCAGAGTTGTTGTAATTGGCAAGTGCTGCTGTCATTAAATTTTCTGCTAAAATATTGTTATCATAAGCGGGAGAACTTCCCGCTTGTAATTGTTGTACTGAATAAGTGATAGAAAAATAAGGGTCTATCTCATAAATTGGGTCTTGCAGGTTGTCAATGAAATCTATTCCAAATCCATTATTTCCTATAGCCTGATCATAGGTTAAAATTTGTGTTATTAAAATTCCATCAAAAGCATCACTTGAAAGATCATTTCCCTGAACAGTTTCTTCTGTTGTACAAATCTCTTCCATGTACTCATAGAGTGGATACTCGGGATGAAAAACAACCAATGCTTCTGCCCATGAAGACTCCCACTCATCCACAAAAGCTGTTGCGTTAGGTAGACTTTGAGGAATCACCATGTTTCCATTTCCATCATCTACAAGCGAAGGATTCCCAAATTCATCTAAATATTGAATGTTTGGATTCTGCCAGTGTGGATTATTTCCTAAAAGTGCATTTGAAGTATTTAAAACACTCAAGGGGTCACCTGGTGATAACCCTGCATACTGTCCTTGTGGAGAAACATCAGTAAGAAGCATTCCATAAACACCCTCACACATGCTTTTTTCTGTACAGGGTTCCATACATGCATCAAGTAGCGATTGATACTGGTTTTCAAAGGCGATTATCTCCTCAGGTTCCAAAGGACCGTAATCCTGCTGCTTTTCTTGTATAAAATCTTCCTCTGATCCCAAGTCTGCAGCACATTCATCACATGTTGTATTACAGTCTGCATCCAGTTCGTCTAGAAAATCATCTATGGATAAAGCACAGGGATTATTGTTACTGATATAATCAGCAATATAGGCATCTAGTGCAGCCTCGTTTACCTTAATGGTCTTAGATAAGGTATAAGAACCCTGATCTAAAACAGGATCAAAGTCTATGTTTTCTGTAACACCAGAAGTAGTTCCAATAGAGACATTTCCAATCTGTTGATTGATGGCAGCGTATTCATTCCCACAATCATCTTTTAGACTGATTACCAGATCATATACATAAGGATACCCTGTTGATGGCATCTCTTCACAATTTTCTGCTTCTTGATAATAACTTGTATTTACCGAGTATGAAAAATTATATTGACTTCCATCCTGAATGACTCCCAACTGCGTATTTAGTTTTAATCCATCGGTGGTTGCCCCATAAGTACCTGTTGAAAAAAGGTCATTGTCATCCTGAGGAGTATCTGGATCTGCTGGGTCGAGTTTACTTAGTAAATCTACTGCAAGTTGTTGGTGTTGGGATTGATCTTGTTCAGAGGATAAAGATTCAAATTCGGTATCGTTATCGCCTGTTAAAGAAGTTGCAATTACCCGACCCTGTGGGTCTAAATAACTAACACTCACTTGCCCATTGGCATCTACTACCATGTTTTTTTTGTAGTACTTTTTTAATCCTACTCGATATCCAAACAAGCGATTGAGTTCTTCTTGTGCGGGTTGCAGGTAAAAATAATTAGTTTCATTTCCTCCTCCGATTCGGTGTTGATATCCCACGCCACTTTGACTTCTTATTCTCCCCGTATTATCTGGAGTATATCTGGTTTGCGTAAAGGCATACCCTTGAGCATCTGGTACATATTGTTGCCAGTTGGTTTCTGTATGTTGATCTGAATAATACAACCCTGCTCCCTGACCATTACTCAGTGGGTCTGCTGCAGCGGGTGTACATATAATAGTTTCTGTTGTGTCTTCCCAATCAAAATTAATATGAGAATAGGGACTTGAGCTTCCTGAGTTATCCTGATTTATTCCCGGGTAATAACGAATCGCTGGGTTACTCACTGGAGCTGGTAAAATTTGGACAGCTTCTCTTCCTTGATTATCATAAACTGTTTCACCAACAACAGCTTGATAATCACTGTTTATTCTAGTTACGGTTTGTCTACCTCTTAGGCTTCCATCAAAGTATTGAGTGACTTCTTTTTTCTTGCCTTCTTCAGCATAGGTGGCCTGATACTGCCAGTTTAAATTCTCTTCGTGCTCTGAAATAATTTCAAGTGCATTCTGATTATTTACCCAATCCAGAACACTCGTTTCTCCCGAATTTCCTGCGCTCCATTCGGTGAACTTTTCCTTATCTGTTTCATCCAGCCATCTTCCAACACCTCTTACTCTGTAAAGTATATATCCTCTTGAAAAAATATGTGGGATGCGAAAAAATTGATCTGAAGTTCGAATGCGTGTTGAGTTTCTTTTAAAATCTTGCTCAGAAAAAGTGATGTCTCCTGCAGGTCGTGTGGTATTTAAATTTTGATCATCATAATTATCAACCCATGTCCATTCTAGTTCATACCATTCTGCACCATCTATATAGTCCCAAAATAGCTCAAATTCATCGGTAAGATTTGTGCTTTGTCCCGAGGCTAAAACTTTAGTCTCTTGTCCACTAAAAGGATCAAAACTCACTAAATTAATCCCAGCTGAAGAAGGAGTATGTAAGGGGTCTAAATAATAATAACGCTCTGAATTAAAACCCGCTTCTAAATACACCTGAGTTGGAATTGAAGCTGGATCGCCGCTCCCTATCTCTGTTGCTGTGATCGATGAAACGGTTAATTCAAACTTATGCACGTTGGGAAGTCGTAACTCATCCATGTTTACAGATTTAGGAGCTCCGCCTGTCGTATAATATTCAATGGTTAAATCATGAGGGTATGAATTAGTGATCATACCTAAATTATCATATTCTATTACATTAAATTCAATAGTTAAAGAAATATCACTCGAAAAATCCATTACCTCTTTTTCAGAAATACCAAAGCGGATAAAACTCATCGGATCAAGATCTGTAAAAGTGTTTAACGTAAGATCAGAATAATCTCCATCTTCTACGCTTAAAAAAGACCCTTGAATGGATGGACCCTCTTTTCTTACACTCCAATGGACTTCGGAGGAGAAGGAATTTAAGGTAAGGCTACAGATAAAACTGATGAATAAAAAATACTTCATAATTCTATTATTGATTAGTTCTAATATCTATTAACTCATAACCGCTACATTTACCAACTGTTTTGAGCATATGATTTTCTTGTTTTTTTATGTAGGTGCTCAGATTGAAACGTGTTTTATTCGTTTTAACCGAGTTACTGTAATTATTGAAGTTCATACGAACATGAGATTGGGCATAATCAGTTTGTGAAAATTCTTTCGAAAAATCCGTCAATGTTGCATAGTATAAGTCTATTGATTTCAATAGGTATTTATCCTTGGAAATAATCATTTTCACTTTTGAAAATTCAGAATTAGTTACTTTACTATATGTGAAAGTAAGGATGTAATTATCTCCTTTAGTCACTATGTTTGATGTTGCACAATATTTCAATGCATCTTGAATATCACCATTAAAATTAGGTTTTACGGGAAGTCCATAAACTAAAGCGCGTTCTGAATGATTTATATGAAGGAAAAAGTTATTGGTAATAATTTTTTCAGACTGGTCAATTTTTTGATAAAAGCCTGATTTACTATTTTCTGTAAATCCACTATATTGTTCCACTAGATTTCCACTATCATGACCTTTATACAATTTGTACTGTGCATCTACATGATACGTTTTTCCAGATGCATAATTCTCATTCATTTTTTTGAGAACATCAGGTAATTCAACAGCTCCTAATGAAAAGCCAATGAAAAATAAGATACTTTGTATGAGTATTATCTTAAGCATAATTTATAACCCCTCTTTTTTTAATGTTTTTGACCTTGACTCCTGAATAGTCATAATACCACGTGCTGTTTCTTTTTTAATTCGAATTAGCTTACCTTCTTTATCATATTCATAAAAAGTAGCGTAATTATTATCATCTAGCTCTGCTGTTAGCCACAAGGTTTCTGGGTCATACACATACGACTTCATACTTGCATTAAACGGGTGGACGCGGATATCATCAAAATAAGCAGCCACATTTCCATTATTTACTAAACTTATTTCTATATCATTAGTTCCTAAAGGGACAGTAAAAGAACTCACAATTCTTTGCCAATCGTCAATAATATCTCCCGTAGTAGCAAACTGTAAAGGAGGTTGTCCAGATCCTACAAATGAAATTTCCAACATTGCGTCATCGTAAGTTTTCACTTGTTGCGGAACATCCTCCTTAACCCATGCACTTATCCAATATCGATTTCCAGGAATTGGTTTAAAAGAATTACAGTTTTCACAAGTGTCCTCAACTGTTACTTCTACTACCTGAGCGTAAGACGCTTCACATTTACCATCTGCAACGCCAGCATAAGAATATACAAGCTCACATTGATATTGCCCAGAGGATAAACTAGTTTGATAAAATGCAGATGTTGATGAAGGGAAACCACTCCCCGTTGTTGCTGAAACACCATCAATAAATAGCTCGTATGTCCATGCGGAGGTATTTTGAGATAGAGGTGAATAAGTAGAATGATTGAAAAAGCCAACGTTTGAGCCATTCACTGTGGTTGAAAATAAAGGGTTAATATTATAAACATCCAGAGTTAAGGAATTGGAGTAGGTTTGTGAAGGATCATTGTATATCGTACAAGGATCTCCATTTGCCGATACATTATCGATCCAAACAATTGTGGAGGTAGCAAGATTACCAAACTCATCTTCAAAATTGGCATAACCGCTTATTTCAACTTGCCCCATTATTGAATATTGATGAATAATAGGACCAAAAGTAGTATCTGTATAATGAACTACATTTCCGTCTCCCATATTGATATAGGCATCAACAAAAGTCCAGTCCCAAACTCCATTATCATTTTCATCAAGTGCACAATGCGACCAATAAAATGTTAATTCACCAGTATTACACCAATTTGTTTCCTTTAACGGTACAAACGCCGAAATCGGATCGGAAAAAGTTTGCGTCAATCCATTTACACCATTTACTGTAAATAGTATAAAAATTAATATTCTTTGTACATCTTTTATCATAATTCTAATTTTTAGGGTTGAGCAACCGTATGACAAAAAGTATCAGTGACTTCACATTTCTGACTATCTGTTACCGTAACTGTTATACAAAAACTCCCTTGAGGAGGATTATAAAAAGCATCACCAGTGTAATTAATTGTAAATATTGAACCATCTTGGCTAACACTTGTGGTAGTTACTGAAGTATTACTAAAATCGCCCGTAGCAGTCCAGTCATACCAGCTGTAACTAAAAGATGGTTGGCCTCCAACAATATTTGGAGAAACCGTAGCAGTCCATGGTAACCCTGGATGACCTGGTGGATTAATATTTAATTCAAAACCTTCAATTTCATGACAGGGAACTTCTACATCATTACAGGATATCGCTTTTGATAATGTCGCAGAAGAATTAGCCCCCAACATAGCTGAAAATCTTCCTGTATGGAAATGCTCTTCCGTTGTTTGAATACCATTAACATCTTTAAAACTAAAATGTTGATTTTCATCACAACCATCAAAATTGTAGTCTTCAAATCCGTCATAACCAATTTCTGTATATTTTGTATTTGCTCCAACAGCCATAGGGAAAGTATGATTATATCCGTATTGGGCTCCAGAATGTCGGTCTAGTGCATCTCTATTTTCTAGCTCAAAACCATAAGGAGAAAAGGCTGAAACTTCTGAGGTAAATGTCCATCCATTGTCATCTTTATACCAATTCCCACCATTTGTTAGTTTATAAAACGGTGAATAATCTACATAAAATCCATCTACTCGCGGTGTGGGGTCGTCTAAATTCTGCCTACCCGTCAGATAAGTATGAGAAGATTTTGTTCTCCAAACTCCTTTTTCATTTATCGTGTAAGGATTATATACATCTTCGTTAATATTAATACCACATTCACACTGTGGAGGCCATTTATCAGAATAATCGACTGCTCCTGCTTCTATAATTCTCCAGTCATTTTGTAGGTCACTAAGCAAAAATGAAGTGGATAAATTCGTTACATCATTCCCCAGTAAATTCTTCAGTGGATTCTGCATCAAAGTCACATTAGATATTCCGGAGGATTGAAGGTTTCGTCTTCCTGAACGAATTACTCTAAAATTAGAATTACTTGGAACATTTACCTGATTACCGTCTTTATCAATTAGCGAAAAATTATTACCAGAAAGATCAACTACCCAGGCTTTTTCGTATGTTGATCCATTATCAACTTTCAACTCATCTCCTTCTATCAAAAAGTTAGATGAAACATAAGGAGCAACATTATCAATTTGGTAAATATTTGATCCATTATTAATCAACTGTCCTTCTATTCCTATATTTTCTGCTGCGAGTCCCATTCCATCATAATACCAATGTGCAGGATAACTGAAGGAATAGTATTTGTCACCATATTCATCTACCGTTTCTGTCACTAACACTTCTCCAGTCAATGCATCCCATGCTAAATTACGTGTTGAAACAGACGCACCAGCATCGTAGGCAATCGTTTCTTTAAGAATACCAAATGTGTTGATCACCTTGGTAGTTGAGATACTTCTGAATTGATCAGAGGTTTTGGCATAATCGGGTAATAACATAGGTACGATTCCAGGGAAAACACCTATAAAAAAGGCTGCTGCATTTCCATTAATTCCTATTGTTGTTGTAGTTGTTGAGTTTTCTCTAAAGTCATTGATAACATCATATTCAACTCCAAGTTTTTGTGTTTTCACATCTCCGTTCGGTAAAATAACTTTTACATCGTTATTCATTTTCCCCTGGTTCACAGATGATAGTTCATACGGATTCGAAGGATTAGGTGTCTGAACACCATCGTACTTATAATCAACTCCAGAAATAAACTCATCCTGCCCTTCTGCATAAACCCTTTGGGATTTTTCTTTTCCGTTCATGTCATTGAGATGAATTACATATCCCTGACTTGCCGTAAGGTGCTTTCTCACGTTTATTTTTAATAAATTCCCTAAAGCGTTAGACTTGTCTTCTTTGGCATAAAGTTCTGTCTGGTCAACGATTGTTGGATAATCTTTTGAAGTATAAAACTCTGTTACTACATGCCCTGTTTTATGTAGATCTTTTATTTTTAATCCATCGTCTGAATTAGACCCTGCCTCTCTGTTTTGAACTTTTACTCTAGAATAAGTGACTTGAGGATTTGGGTAAAACGATTCTCCAAAAGGTTTTTCCACATAATTCTCTTCATCTGGAGCCAGTATATGTTCCGTTGTTGAGAAAACAGGCTGAACTAATGGATTCTCTTTACTTCCGACAGGCTCATACGTTGCAACACCGCTTGATTTTCCATTCGGAAGTGTATACTCATATGTCTGCCCATAGTTCATGGTTTCGAAATTGCTGTTATTATCATTCATTTCTGTCCAGATGTCAGACATGATAACTTCTTTTACACGGCATCCGCCACCTAATTTTTTACCTGTAGGTTCTGCCAATCGAATCCAAGACTTTTCTTTTACAAAACGTTGTCCAATAAAATCACCCTGAAGCCTTCCATTAGGACCTTGAAAAACTTCTAGAAGATTACTGATAATATTAGGAGACAGTAGTTCGTAAACGATTGTTTCAATATCATCGTTATTCCCATTCGGATTAGCACTATAAACATGTTTACTTAAATACTTTCTTCCAAAATTCCAAGCCGCTTTAGCGATTGGGTTTACTTTTTGATTTCCTGTAATACCTCCCTCCTTATCGACTAGTTCTATCGGTACGCTTGCATAAGTTTTACTTCCGACTTGACTAACATTATATGAAATTTGATTATTTATTTTACAATAACCAGAGATATACTCATACTTTGTGTTATTCAAAGAAGATTCACTCGTAGGACTCCCCGATTGATCCACAGCTCCAGATTTTGACAGGTTTGTAAAAAATCTAAAATAGACCAATTTTTTCTCAAGTGGCGCAATATGATCATTGTAAAATTCAGCGGAGTTATTAATATACTTCTCATCTACTTCAACATACAGGTACATATTATGATCATTCACAAGTTGATAATCATAGAGTAGTGCTGTTTGTGAAGAATTAATGTGAGTAGCATTTGGTGTATCATCTCTCCCAGCACCAGCAACTTTAAACATTCGATGTGCTTTTTTATCTTGAACATAAGCATAGTCATCAGATTCGTATTCAACATTTATAACGCCACCAGAAGGTAATTCAATAGAGCTCATTGTCCAAGCAGAAGCATAATCATGTGTGATGTCGTCCTGTTCAACATAATTAAACTCAGGTGCTGTTGGGTCTCCTAAAACGTTACATGATCCCATGTTTTCTTTATAACAACCCCAAATATCATATGCCTTTTGATTATAGATAGGATTCAAATTATCATAATTAAATTGATAGCCTGTATACCTTCCCATTTCTGAATTTCTGTAAGTAAAATACACTTCTTTTAAAGTAAGTTTACCTCCATCATTATTGAGTTCGTCTGTTATTTGCCCGTTATTATTAGGAATATTTTTGCAAAGGTCATAACTATACACAAAGTGTACAGTTTTAATTGGAATCGCATTAATTGGATCTGCTTCGTACTCAGGTAATGCATATAAAGAAATAGATTTTACCTTTTTTAATTGCTGGTCAGTACCTCCGATTCCTCCATTCTCTCCAGCTACTCCAACAGCATCTTTTCTAGATGAATAAGTAAACACGGCAATGTGGGTTTTCGTCTCAATTGTTTTAACATAAGAGATCTCCTTTTGACCAAACGTATAATTGCCTTGATCATCATCTGTATCTGTTCTTGTTCCCTCACTGTATGATGCTTTATTCTGCTCGTATGGCATTCGCCAATTATATAGATTTGGTAGCTTTTCATAAGTAAATTTTGTATAGCTCCCCAAATCATCTTGAGAAGGACCATTTCCTGTTCTGTCCTGATAGTCAGTTGAAAGAACAGATGATAGTAAATACGTATGGGCATATCCCGGAGTTGTAATTTGATTAAAAAACTTATCACCATGCGGATTATCTACTGAATTGTCAGTTCCTGGAGAATAACTTACTAAGCCTGTACTACAATCACCACTACCTCCATTTACAGCAAAAGTTGTTTCTTTTTTAATAACATTGTAAGCAGGGATTCCATAGATATAGCGTGCTCCATCATTACGTGTGATTTGCACTTCTCCCGTATGGTGGGGCATCGCAGAAGAATGAACTGGATAATTATTTTTTGCAATTGGTCCTTCACCAATTCCATCACCATTAGCAAGTTCATCTATAGTTAGGTTCAGAATAGCCTGATTTCTTAACTGTCTACCACTTCTTTTTATATTATTAGGTAAAGCAACTTGCTGATAACCTGTCCCAAGTGGTGTAGTTGTCTTTTTTTGATAAATTTTATCTGTGCTTCTATTAAATTTGGATCCTTTTACTTTTACACGCATTGGCTGATAATCTCCAAGTTGATTGTTAAATACTCCAATTTCTTGGTCTGTACTTAAATCTCCGACATTTTTGTACATTACTTTTTCATAATCAAGTTGGTTATTATAAGTTTCTTTAAAAGTATTCAAAGAAGGGTTGTCATTCTCCCAAACACCAGATTTACCAGTTGAAACGGTACCTTCTCCGTCTACACCAACATGAACGGCATTTCCAGTTCCAAACTCTAAGCCAAGTGTTCCTGACAAGCTCAAATCATTAACTTTGGTATCATAAACATATCCTACTTGATTCCTATAAGGTCGATACATGCCTCCTACACCTTGTCCTTGTACTGAGTATATATCGTACGTGTAATTTGTTAGTGGTAAATTTGTACTATTAACACTAAAATTACCATCTTTTTCACGATTTATATCCAATACTGAGTTTGAATTCGCTTGATCTGTATGAGCATACCCATACGCATTTAAATTTTTATTTTTTTCAGAATCTGCAAGTTTCTGAACAGTACCGTAAGCAGTGACTTGACCTTGGCCTTCTCCAGTAAAAAACTCAGCCCCAATCGCTGCATTTACGGTAAAAGAGCCTGTATTCATTCTAGTTCTCTTTTCAGGTGTATAGGTCATATCTGTAAAACCTATAGTTGAACCTATATTTCCTTTTTTAGATTTTTGAAATTCTTCGCCTTTTTGTTCTACCATATATGTAGATTTCTTTGTCATAGACAAACTCATTGCGCTAACCCCTTGTCTTGAATTAAAAGAAGTACCAATCCCTACGTTTAAATCTTTCAGCCTTTTATGTTTAGTCTTTGATTTAGCGTGTATAGAAAAGTTTGGACCAACTACTAATCCATCTGGCCCCGATTCTACGCTTAATCCAACTGAAGCACGCTTTCCCAAATCAGCATTAATACCTAAACTTGGTTTAACAGAAAAACCACTATAGTTATTATAATTTAAACCGATCCCTACGCTAAGTCCATTTTCAGCTACTTCTCCGAGATTCAAAGGAAGGTCAAAACCAGCAATTGCTGGCTGAAAATTAAAACTTGCTCCAACTGTTACATTGTCCTTTAAATTGTTTTTATAATTGATTACGTCCCCTTTAAAATCATCAGGTAAACCTCGAACATTTCGGTTAATTTGACCTACTGATAAGTCCCATCCCAGACCTACCCAAGAAGCCTCCTGATCCATGGTAACTCCACTTGAATACGCTAAATTCAAAGGGTAACCTCCAACATCCATCAGGGGAATATTGTATGAAAAATCACCCGAAGATAAATCAACCATGTCTGAGGTGCCTATTGGAGTAAAAGAGTTAAACTCTGGTTGTGCAGGACCTCCTGTAAGTGCCAATGCACTCGTCGGTGCAAAGATTTCAGAAAGAAAGCTAATTACTAGCATTAAAGCCAAACCTTTTGAGTACCTACTGTTTCTTATTTTACGTAACATATGTTATGAGTTTTCTGTATAATTAAGATAATTGGCAAAACGAAAATTTAATTTTCCTCCACCAAATACTTCATCATTTAATGAAAAATTAAATTCTTTATTTCTATTAATTCCTTTAAAAAAAGCAATGACTCTTAACCTGTCACTTAGGCTAAAGTCTCGCTCAAAATGTGAACCATTGGCTGTAAAGATTGAATCTCCTTGTTCAATTGTTATACTGTTTTCCAAATCAAAAGAGAGGTGTTTAATACCCTCCTCAAAAGTAAGGTTGCATTGAGGTAGGTTAAGCGGATTCCTTTCCTTAGCACTTAATGATTTAAACTCCAATATAAAAACAGATTCATCCTTTAAAGATTCTTTATCCTCCTCTAGAACTACCTGCCCTGTTCTTTCAATAAACTTTAAAGCACTTACGTGCTTTACACCTACTAAAAGTTCACCGTATTTTTTCACATCTCTGGACAACACTTCCCCTTTGTTCAAAACCCACTGTTGACTATTGAATCCTTGGTCATCTATTTGTTCATTTTGGTATGCACCATTTTCAATTATTTCATTGTTTCCGCATGAAAACAATGTGAATATTAAAACAGATAATAATACGTGAGTTATAATTCTCATAATTAGTTACTAAGGTATTTGTCATTAATAAATTTTGTCACCTTATCTGTAACATCCATTAAAGAATCAATATACATTATCGTACCACTACCATCAGAACCAAGTACTATATCGAGTTTATTTACTCTACCATATTCCTCTATATATTCATTGAGCTTCTTATAAACATCATTCGTTAATCGAGTAGATTCAGCTTTTATAATATTTTCAGCTTTCTGTCTAGCGACTGAATATTCTTTTTGTAATGCATTATATTCTAACAACAATTCTTCAGATTGATTTTCTACAGTGATTTGAGAACGAATTGAATTCAATACTTTTGTTATAGAATCAAGCTCCACAGATACTTCTTCTTCAATCGCATAGAGAAGGGTATCTTGCTCCTTTTTAAATTCGAACTGATCAAAGACTTTATAGTTATCAATAAAAACAGTCTTTTTAGAGGAGTGATTATCAAAAACAGTGTAATAAGTAATTAAGCAAAGCCACACACCCAAAATTCCGACAATTATTTTCATAGTATTCGTCATATGATTAAGACTTAATAAACCTTAAATAAAACATCTCGCCTTTATCATTTTCAATTTCTAAGACATAAGCCCCAGGTGTTAACGAAGAAGTATTCAATGACAATCTATTGTCTCCATGATAGCTAAGTAATCCTTGATTTTGAGAGTCAAGCACAACCATTCGATCTTCATCGTAAATCCTATAACTTAATCCTGAGCTCTGATCATAATATTCTTCTTGGAATGAAAAATAAAATCTATCACTAACAGTCTTATATTTAACGCCATCTAATTTCTTTTTAGGCTTACTATATAAACAAGATTTACCTAGTTTTAAAACGAGTTTCGGAGTAATACTTTCATTATTAATATCAGAAGAATAATACCTTCTTCTTCTATAACTATTCGATGTGTTATCCGATAGTTCTAACAACATACCATAGTTGTTTTGTGGGTATTGTTGCCAATATGCCATAAAATCAACTACATCTATTTCTTCGTCTTGATCAGAACTGGTTGTTTCTGCTAATATTCTTTGACCAGAACTTGTTGATGTAGGACAAATATTATAAGTAACTACATCTTCTTCCCAATCACCTGTTACCCTCCTTAAGACAGAAGTATTGGAACCCGTATGATTTAAATGACTATTATCTCCAAAAAGATGCAAATTGGAACTTTCTAGATTAATGTTTTGAGGCACTTGTAAATTAAACTTCAATAATGACTTCCGGAAATACCAATCTCCATATGTCCAGTTCTCACTATACAACCTTGTCACCGATCCGCCTGTATAGGTATCACCATAATTAACTCCATTTCTAATCAAATTATAGATATTTGTATCATCAACAAATCTCCCATCAGGCTGAAACTCAATAGTCACCTCTCCACATTTAGCTCCAACAACAAATGCCATATAGGAAATATTCCCCAATCCATCTGTAACCTTTACACCATACCACCCAGGAGAAAGATTGTTAATT
>Ga0209075_1002426_pt1 | contig 16439 bp, 12 predicted proteins | sample Stecom2011_FD_187523 | JGI IMG/M metagenome (GOLD analysis project Ga0209075, IMG submission 187523) | Agricultural soil microbial communities from Utah to study Nitrogen management - Steer compost 2011 (SPAdes) (version 2) | ecosystem: Environmental > Terrestrial > Soil > Agricultural land...
CTGGTGGTACCCCGGTCGCCGGGCTCATTTCTTGGGTCGTTACTGTCCAGCAGCAAAAGTTCACATCGCCCCACCTGGCCTTTCCAGGCCCGGAGCCGAACATCCCTGCCGGGGAAAGGTACCGTCACTCTTGCTCACTCTCCGCTGGGATCTATCAAAGGTGCTACCGGCAGCATCGTTGGGTCGTTATAGGGGTAAAACTCCAATTGCTCGCCGTCAGCATTCAGGGCTTGGCGAAAGTAACCCTGCTGGTACATCAGGCCAACCGCCATAACCGGCACGCCAAGGTCACTGGCTGCCTTGAGAAAATCCCCTGCCAGCACACCCAACCCACCACTGTAGAGTGGCAGGGACTCAGAAACACCGTATTCCATACAGAACCAGGCGACACCCTCACCAAGCAGCCCTTTGCAGGTGTCGGAATACCAAGTGTCGGCTTCATTGAACGCCTGGTGGTGAGTAATCTGGTCTTGGTAAACGTTCAGGAATTTGGGGTTCTCTGCCAGTGCAAGCAAGTGCTCAGCAGACACACTATTAAGGACCAGCCAGGCGTTGTGGGTAGACTCCCATACCTCTTCATCCAGCATTCGCCACAGCTGATCACTGCCATGATGCCAGCTCCAGCGCAAATCCAGCGCCAGTGGAATCAGCCCCGCCAGCTGATCTGGCAGGGCCCGCATGGTGTAAGCGGCAAGTGTCATGGCATTGGCTCAGTGTTAGTGCGCGGTGTAGCCGCCGTCGATGACCAGTTCGGTGCCAGTGATGAACTTGGACTCATCAGAGGCCAGGTAGACAATGCCCCAGGCAATGTCGTCTGGCTCACCCATGTGCCCCAGAGGGTGCAAAGCTGCGGTTGCCTGTTTTGCTTCCTCCGGGTCCATGCCGGTGGTTTTCAGGTGGTTCTCGACCATGGGTGTCCAGATGAATCCAGGATGAATGGAGTTGGATCGAATCTTGTCTGCGGCGTAGATCATCGCATCGGTTTTGGCCATCAACCGCACGGCTCCCTTGGAAGCATGATAGGGCGGCACATCCGGCGCACCAACCAGGCCGTAGATGGATGACAACGTGATCAAACTGCCACCGCCCGCTTTTTTCATGTGCGGAATCGCGTACTTGTTGCAGAAGAAAACGCCTTTAACGTTGACCGCCTGCACCTTATCCCACTCTTCTTCTGTCAGTTCATGGGTCGGTTTGTTAGTACCCGAAATGCCGGCATTGTTTACCAATACGTCGAGCTTGCCGAATTTTTCCGCAACGCCATTGATGGCTTCCTTTACCTGGGCTTCATTTGATACGTCACAATGCCAGTACGCCACCTTGTAGCCTTTACCGGCCAGTTCCGCGACGAGCCCTTCCCCATCCTGGTCAAGAACATCCAGTATGCCTACCGCTGCGCCCTCCTCAACCATTCGTTGAACCGCAGCCTTGCCTATTCCAACGGCTCCTCCTGTGACTGCTGCTACCTTGCCTGCCAATCGCGTCATGTTGTGCATTCCCTTTCGTCGTTGTTGTATCAGTGTCTATGCTGTTGCCATTCGGGGCTGTACTCCGCGAGCATCGACTGGCCCTGCAGCCACTGGATCAGCTCTGCTATTACCCGGGCGTCGTTATCTGTGCCATCGAACCCCAAGCCGAGACCGCCGGTGGAACGACGAATTACATGAGCGTTCACTACCCGGTGACAGTCCTGGTGTTGGTCCGGCAACTTGAACGCCAACTGGATAGGCTGGTTCAACCGGATGTCGGTGTAGTCAGTTGCTACGAACAGTCCACGCCGGGAGGCATCCTGAATCTGGCCGGTGGCGACAGGCATTCCTCGTTTGTAGACCAGTATAGGCAACTCACCTTCAATACGCTGGCTAAGCCGATGTTCCATGATATCCCCTGTAATCACTACATATAAAACAACCCATGGGTATTGCTACCCGATGTTTATAGTTATAGCTGGTCAAGGTTTAACCATCTTGATGCTGATCAATTGTTGATCAGTTAAGCCTGTTAGCGTCCATAGATGTTCACCATTGCCCGCACAGAATCAGACCGTGCCATATGCTGATAGTTCTCCGGTAAATGCCAGATCCAGTTATTTGTTATGGTGCCCGGCGTATTGAAACGAGCGCTGGAGTCGAGCCCAAGCAAATCCTGCATCGGAATGATCACCAGCCCGGAAACCGACCCAAGCGCCGCCTGAATAATCTGCTCAGGGATCTTGTCTCCGGAAAGGCGAAGGTACCGGTTTACATGGTTTCGGGTGCCCTCATCCAGCGCCCGGTACCAGCCAAGGGTGGTGTCGTTATCGTGCGTACCGGTGTACACCAGGTCATGTTCTTTATGATTGTGAAGCAGATGGGGATTACTGGCGCTGCCATCAAAACCGAACTGCATCACCGTCATGCCCGGCAGGTTGAAGCGTTGGCGAAGCGCTTCCACATCGGCGCCGATGATGCCAAGGTTCTCCGCGACCAGGGGCAGGTCCGGGAGTTGCTCGAAGCACGCCGACAGAAAGGCATCGGCTGGCCCTGCCACCCAGTGCCCGTTAACCGGCCTGGCATCTACCGCAGGAATTTCCCAGAACGCCTGCAAGCCACGAAAGTGGTCAATCCGGAGCAGGTCGAACTTCTCCTGTTGGCTGGCCAGGCGATCAATCCACCATCGGTAACCCTCCGCGGCCATCGCTTGCCAGTCGTAAAGTGGATTACCCCAGTGCTGACCATCCGGTGAAAAGTAGTCCGGCGGCACCCCTGCGACTACCAGGGGCTGGCCCTGTGCATCCAGCTTGAACATATCCGGGTGGGCCCAGACATCGGCGCTGTCGTGTGCAACAAAAATGGGAATGTCGCCAAACAGCAGTACACCGCGATCACGGGCATAGTGGCGCATGGCCTGCCATTGCAAATGGAATACAAACTGTTCGAAACAGACCTGTTCGATGGCTCGCTGATGTTGCGCCCTGAAGGCCTCCAGAGCCTGGGGCTCTCTTTTCCGCAATGGCATCGGCCACTCGTACCAGGGAATTCCGCCATGGGCGTCGCGGATGGCAACAAACAGGGCGAAGTCATCCAACCAGGCCTTGTGGTCTGAACGGAACTGTCGCCAGGAGTTCTGGTTTGCGGTCATAGGTGCTTGCCAGGAATCCGACAGAAAACGCCTTGCAGCGAGTTCAAGGGCGACGTTTCTAGGCTCACGGGCAAGCTCTTCAGGACTGAGCAACCCCAAGAGAACAAGCTCCGCCAGGTCAACAAAATCAGGGTTGCCGGCGTGGGCGGACAACGACTGGTAGGGAGACAGATCCGCATGGGTAGGGCCCGTTGGCAGGGTTTGCCAAACACTCATACCCGCGTCTGCCAGGTAATCCACAAAGCGCCGGGCCTGCTGGCCCAGCTTGCCTTCATTCCCCGGTAATGCTGTCGGGTGCAACAGCACACCGGCACGACGACGGGAAAAGACCGGCGCGGGTGTCAGGGCTCCACTCATTTCCCGCCTCCGGCCTCATGTCCCGGGCGCATGGCTCCACCCCGGGCCGGCTCGCCCCCGCCCTGGCTGAGGGGCTGGAACAGGCTTGCGGGCGGCGGATAGCCAATGCAGTCGTAAAGATTGGTCAGGTGCCGGCGATACAGGTGTTCAAAATCCCTCACCACCGCTGCCGGGTTGTAGTCCCCAAACCACCAGAACCAGTCTGAACCTTCGCAAAGCCCCAGTTGATAGCTGGCCTTTTCTTTCTGTTCGGCTGTCAGGCTGCCGTTGTCCATAACGCGGTCATAATGCTGCTTGGCTTCGCACAGAAGGTCCCAGGCTCGGTTCTTGTCCGGGTCACCAATCCAGGTTGAGAAGGTTCCGTAAATCCAGCTTCCGGCAACCAGATGCGGCAGCTTGACCGGGTCACACACCGGTTCGTTCAGCAGGTCCTGGTAGGTGGTGAGCCGCAGGCTACCGTGGCTTTCGAGCACCCGGTACAGCTCATCCAGGAAGTAGTAACCGTTCTCCGGGTAATATTCCCAGGCGTTCTCACCGTCAAGAATGACTGAAATAACCCGTTGTTCACCGTGTTTGTTATTGCTCGCAATGGTCTGCATGTGGTGAACCAGGTCCCCGACTGCGTCCTCTGCGTGCCAATCTGCGTAATTGAAGCCGATCAGGTCTGATAGACCGTCATCCCGGAAGAAAACCGTCAGCGGCTGTTCGGCAAACACAAACGGCTGGTGAACGTGCGGCTCTTTTTTGATGGCGCCCTGTTCTCTGGCCAACCGGAAACTGTTGTGGCCAACCGAGTCGCCACTGGCGCTCCATTGGAAACCATGGTCACTCAGCAACGCCAGGGTTTGCTGACTCAGCGCGCCCTCGGAAGCCCAACAACCTACAGGGTGTTCACCAAAAAACCGCTGGAAAACTTTTCTACCTTGTTGAAGGTGCCACTCCGACCGCTCCTGGCCACCCGGATAGCCGGTGTGCTCGGGCATCCGTATATCTGGCATTGCCTCCCGGGCGGAACCGAAATCCAGCATCAGCGGAACGATGGGGTGTGCCCAGGGGCTCATGGCCAGCTCAGCCTGGCCGGCCTGGGACAGGTGGCGGTACCTTGGCCCAAGGCCTGCCATCAATTCGGCGATCACATCCAGCAGGGCTTTTCGATCTTCCATGGTGAACTGGTGGCTCTTTTCCTGAAGCGCCTGAATCACCGGATGGTTACGGCGCACGGTTTCACCCATCCATCCCAGGTGGTACCAAACCAGCAGGTCCGCCAGGAATTGCGGTGCGATATAACGCTGGATATCCGGGCGACTGCGATAGAACCGGGCCAATTCGGATAATCGTTTATAGGGTGCAAACCGTTTGATGATGCGGTTTTCGTTCGCTCGCAGGCATTTCTCCATCAACTCCAGGAACCCCGGAGACCCTGGCTCGGGCAGCGATTCGGCCACCAGCGCAGCCAGAACTGGATCTCCGATGGTGGCGCCGCTGTGTCGCCAGCGTTCAATCTGAACCAGATACTCTTCTATCTGCTCCAGCAGTACCGGCGCAAAGTTGACTACCGCCCTGGCCCCCGGATGAGCCTCCAGGTGCGCCGCCATATCGGCGTAATCTTTGATGCAATGCAGATAAACCCAGGGAAACAGGAATTCACCGCTGTGCTGGTCCTGATAGACCGGCTGGTGCATGTGCCAGCAGAGCACCACGGGCGTGCGTTGGTCAGAGTCCATGGGGGTAGTCCTGCCCGAGCATCTCGGGGGTGATCAGAACAACGCCTTTGGGTGAAACATGAAAACGGCGTTGGTCCGCTTCCTTATCAAACCCGATACGGGTGCCATCCGGGATTCCGCATCCCCGGTCTATGACTGCTTTGCGAATGTGGCAATTGCGGCCGACATCAACGTCTGGAAAGATCACCGAATCTTCAATGGTGGTGAACGAATGCACCCGTACCTGGGAAAACAGCAACGAGTGCCGAACCCTGGCTCCGGACACAATACAGCCCCCGGCCACCATGGAATCCACGGCAGTACCCCTGCGGTTCTCATCGTCAAAAATGAACTTGGCCGGAGGCAGCTGCTCCTGATAGGTCCAGATTGGCCAGTGAGCATCGTAAAGATTCAGTTCGGGGCTCACGTCTATCAGCTCAAGGTTCGCTTGCCAGAGTGAATCGATAGTCCCTACGTCACGCCAATAGGCCGGTTTTTTGTTGACAGGATCCCGGAACGGAAAGGCACACACATTAAGACGCCGGATGACCGACGGGATGATGTCTTTTCCGAAATCATGTGAAGAGTCGTTGTTAAGTTGATGATCTCGCAGCAATTCATCAAAAAGAATTCGGGTACTGAATACGTAGATGCCCATGGACGCGAGGGCTTTATCGGGTTGCCCTGGCATGGCCTTCGGTACTGCGGGCTTCTCCACAAACTCGGTAATCCGTAGTTCATCATCCACCGACATCACGCCGAAGGCCGTAGCGTCTTCGATCGGAACCTCAATACAACCAACGGTAATGTCGGCCTCATTCTCCACATGAGCTGCCAGCATGGTGCCATAGTCCATTTTGTAAACATGGTCCCCGGCCAGGATCAGCACGTACTCCGGTTCATGGCTGCGAATGATGTCGAGATTCTGTAATACCGCATCTGCCGTGCCCTCATACCAAGAGGTTTCAATGCGCTGTTGGGCGGGAAGCAATTCCACAAACTCGTCAAGCTCACCACGCATGAAGCCCCACCCCCGTTGGATATGGCGAATCAGGGAATGGGACTTGTACTGGGTAATGACCCCCACTTGGGAAATGCCGGAGTTAATACAGTTAGACAACGGAAAATCAATAATCCGGAATTTTCCGCCGAAGGGCACCGCAGGTTTGGCGCGCCACTTGGTGAGATCATGGAGCCGGGAACCACGCCCGCCCGCAAGAACCAGAGCGAGAGTTTGCCGTGTAAGACGGCTGACGAAGCGCTTCGCAGTATGCATGACACCTTCCCTGAAAACCTTGGTGGCCTTCTTTCCTTGTTTGAGCAGATGAAGGGAGAGTCGACATCAATTTGACACTGATACTAATATTAGAACACTAGCAGAAGATTATGACGCAATATTGTCGCAGGTCATTTTTCGTACAGGCCCAACGGCGTTCAATAACGGTCATTGTCCTGCCATCCTGATCGGGAATCGAAGGTCTATGGAAAGCCCTGCCCTGAGTGAATTCGATCTCCACCTGTTTGCCGAAGGTCGCCATTGGCACATTTACAATGTGCTGGGTGCCCACCCCGTCACCGTTCGCGGAAAGGAAGGTGTGCGCTTTGCGGTCTGGGCCCCCAATGCGCGGTCAGTCAGTGTGGTCGGTGATTTCAATGGCTGGGATTCCAGCCAGCATGTGATGCACGCAAACGACGGCTACGGTGTCTGGTCACTGTTTGTGCCGGGAATTCGCCCCGGGGCCCTGTACAAGTTCGCCATCGGAACCGCCCGCGGCGAGGTGATCAAAACCGATCCCTATGGCCAGGCATTCGAGCTTCGGCCCTCTACTGCGGCGGTGGTCACAGAGCGTGGTCGCTACCCATGGGGCGATGGCGACTGGCAGGATCATCGCAGTCGGTTCGACTGGCAGCATCGTCCAATCTGCATCTACGAGGTACATCCCGGCTCCTGGCGCCATCATGGCTCCGGCCGCTGGCTGACCTATCGGGAGCTGGCAGAGCAACTTATTCCCTATGTTCTGGAAACCGGGTTCACCCACATTGAGCTGTTGCCGATTACCGAGCACCCGCTGGATGAATCCTGGGGTTACCAAACCACCGGCTATTATGCCCCGACCAGCCGTTACGGGAGCCCGGATGATTTGCGTTACCTGATCGACCAGTGTCACCAGAACAACATCGGCGTGATACTGGACTGGGTGCCTGGGCACTTTCCCGATGATGAGTACGCCCTCGCCCACTTTGATGGCACAGCACTTTACGAACATGAAGACCCCCGCCGTGGCCGACACCAGGATTGGGGTACCCTGATCTACAATTATGGTCGCCATGAAGTTCGCAATTTCCTGATCGGCAGCGCCCTGTTCTGGCTCGACGCATTCCACCTCGACGGATTAAGGGTGGATGCCGTTGCCTCCATGCTGTACCTGAACTATTCCCGTGAAGAAGGCGAATGGCTGCCGAACGATTTTGGCGGCCACGAGAATCTAGAAGCCATCGAATTCCTGAAGGATCTCAACCGGGTTTGCCAGAGCCGCTTCCCGGGTACCCTGATGATGGCGGAAGAATCCACCTCCTGGCCGAGAGTAACCCGGCCGCCGGAAATCGGCGGGCTGGGCTTCAACCTGAAGTGGAACATGGGCTGGATGCACGACACCCTGCGTTACTTTCAGCAAGATCCGGTGTACCGACAGTATCACCATGAGAAGCTCACATTCGGCCTGCTTTATGCGTTCTCCGAGAACTTCCTGCTGCCGCTGTCCCATGATGAAGTGGTGCACGGAAAATCCAGCCTGATCCAGAAAATGCCGGGCGATGAATGGCAGCAAAGGGCCTCACTGCGGTTGTTGTTCAGCTACATGTACACCTACCCTGGCGCCAAATTACTGTTTATGGGCGGGGAGTTCGGCCAGCGCCGAGAATGGAGTGAGAAGCGGGAACTGGACTGGCACCTGCTGGAACACGATGGGCATCGGGGTATCCAGACGCTGGTCCAGGATCTGAACGGTTTGTACCGCCGGGAGCCGGCTCTGCATGGCCGCAACTTCACCGGCTCTGGGTTCGAGTGGATTGACTGCCACGACTCGCCACAATCGGTGATCAGTTATTTACGCCGGGGCGGCCAGCAGGGGCAAGCTCTGGTTGTGATCGTCAACTTCACCCCAATCCCGCGCCACCATTACCGCATTGGGGTACCCACCGGCGGGTGCTGGCAGGAAGTTTTCAATTCCGATTCCACCTATTACGGCGGCAGCAACGTCGGCAATCCCCTGCCCTTGCACGCTGATGACCAGCCGTGGATGGCACGGCCATGTTCGCTTGAGATAACCGTGCCACCACTGGGCCTGGTGATTCTGAGGGCGGAACCATGACCCGTATCCTGTTTGCCACCAGCGAAGTCTATCCCCTGGTGAAAACCGGCGGTCTGGCGGATGTTTCTGCAAGCCTGCCCGAGGCTTTGTGCAAGCTCGGCTATGACTGCCAGATACTGTTGCCTGGTTATCCGGTAGCTCTGAAAGCAGCCCGTGAAGCGGGTTCGCGCCGGAAAGCCCGTTTTCGCTATGGCCAGTACGATGTTGCCTTGTGGCAAACACGCTTGCCCGGAACCGCGGTCAGTCTCTGGCTGGTGGATTGCCCGGCGCTGTTTGACCGTCCCGGCGACAGCCCCTATCAGAACGATGAAGGTGAAGACTGGTGGGACAACGCCCACCGCTTTCACCTGTTTGGACGGATCGGCGCCATGATGTCATTGGGCCAGCTCGGGCTGTCATGGCAACCCGATATTGTGCATTGCAATGATTGGCAGGCCGGGCTGATCCCGGTGTTTCTCGAAAACGCCCAGCATCCGCCCAAGAGCGTGTTTACCATTCATAATTTGGCGTATCAGGGGTTGTTCAGCCATGAAACATTCCGGGCGCTGAGCCTGCCGGACTTTCTCTGGCGCATGGAGTTGCTTGAATTTCACGGCCAGTTGTCCTTCATCAAGGGTGGTTTGGTATTCAGTGACGCCATCACCACCGTCAGCCCCGGCTACGCCGAAGAAATCCAGACGCCGTGGTTCGGTTACGGCCTGGATGGCCTTCTTCGCCATCATTCCGGGCATCTGCACGGCATTTTGAACGGCATTGATACCCGGGTCTGGGACCCGGAACAGGACCCATTTCTGGATTTCCATTACGGCCCCGGCCACCTGAAAAACAAGGAGCAGTGCAAGGCGCGGTTGGCCCAGGAACTCAAACTTGAGGCAAGCGGCGCTCCCCTGTTTGGTTTTGTCGGTCGTTTGGTGGAACAGAAAGGCCTGGACTGGCTGTTAGCAGTCCTTGTGCCCCTGCTGGAACGGGGCTGTCAGTTTGCCATCCTCGGGTCTGGCCAAAGCCACTACCAGGAACGGCTGCAGGAGCTGGCTCGGGCATGGCCCGGGCAACTGTCGCTGACCCTGGGCTATAACGAAGGCCTAGCTCATCGCATTACCGCCGGGGCGGATCTGTTTCTGATGCCGTCACGCTTCGAGCCTTGCGGGCTGAACCAGATGTACAGCCTTCGCTACGGCACCGTGCCGATTGTCCATGGCGTGGGTGGTTTGAACGACACCGTGTTCGACCCCTCAGAAGTCTCCGCCGACGAAGCCAATGGCTTTGTGTTCAGGGAACCCATCCCCGACGCGCTATTCCGGACTATTGAGCGCGCCCTGCACGCCCTCGCCACCAGAAAAACCTGGCGACGCCTGCAGGATAACGGAATGAGCGCAGACTATTCCTGGAAGCAGCGCGCCCGGGATTACGCAACGCTTTATCAGAACCTGTTGACCGGCAATGGCCGGGTTCAAGACGACTGAGACAGTGCCAGTGGCCGCAAGGAGGTCATTATCATGCACAAGGCAACCGAATTCCGGCTGGAAGCCCGCCCCCACCTACCGGAGGCCATTGAAAGGCTTGATGTACTGGCCAATGATCTGTTCTACAGCTGGGACCATGGTGTACGCAGCCTCTTTGCCCGTATTGATCTGCGGTTGTGGCAAAAGGTTGAACACAACCCGAAACTGTTCCTGCGCCGGGTATCCCAGACCCGGCTGAACGAGGCCTCGGAGGATCGCGCCTTCCTGGCGGAGTACCGCCGGGTGCTGTCCAGTTACGACGCGTATCTCGAGTCAGAGCCCGGAGCCGGGGTTCTGGAAGCACTCGACCCCAAGACCAGCCTGGTCGCCTATTTCTGTGCCGAGTTTGGCTTTCATGAAAGCTTCCCCATCTACTCGGGCGGACTGGGCATTCTGGCGGGCGATCACTGCAAGGCTGCCAGCGACCTGGGGTTGCCCTTTGTCGCTGTCGGGTTGCTGTATCAGCAGGGCTACTTCATCCAGACTATCGACGCCCAGGGGCAGCAAATCGCCCGCTACCAGAGTCACTCCAGTGATGAGCTGCCCATTACCCCGGTGGAGCGGGATGGTAAACAGCTCACGGTGTCTGTCCCTTTTCCGGGCCGTGATGTTCACGCGAAAGTCTGGTTAGCGCGGGTTGGGCACATTCGCCTGTACCTGCTGGATTCCAACACGTCCGGCAACAACGCTGACGACCAGGCACTGACTCAACAACTCTACGGTGGTGATTTCAGCACGCGTATCAGCCAGGAAATGTTGCTGGGTATCGGTGGTGTGCGGGTATTGTCGGAACTCGGGATTGAGCCAACAGCCTGGCACATCAACGAGGGCCACGCGGCGTTCCAGATTCTGGAGCGGTGCCGTATGGCCATGGTTGATGGGCTGTCGTTCAATGCGGCACTGGAAGCCGTCGCTGCATCCACCCTGTTTACCACCCACACTCCGGTACCAGCGGGCCACGACATCTTTCCCAGAGACCTTGTTGCCCATCATCTGGGAGCTTACGTGGAACAGTCCGGGCTGGATTTTACCGAAGTGTTCGGGCTGGGCTCGAAAAATGGCGAGGACAGCTTCAACATGACCAGCCTCGGCCTGCGTGGCTCCCGTTTCCACAATGGTGTTAGCCGCATTCACGGCGGGGTGGCCTCGCAAATGGAGGGGGATATCTGGCCCCAGGTGCCGGCCAGGGACAATCCCATCCAGTACATTACCAACGGTGTGCATGTGCCCACCTTCCTGGCGCCGGAATGGGCAAGCCTGTTCGACATGCAGGCTCCCACCTGGAAAAGTGAACTATTGAACCCGGACTTCTGGAACTTCATTGACGACATTCCGGACTACCACTACTGGAGTGTTCACAAGGCGCTCAAGCAACAGATGGCCGAATACACAGTGCGCCGGCTCAAACGCCAGCACAAACGCAACGGTACCGGGCACTCCGTGACCGAGCGCATGGCCCGGCAACTGGCGTCGCCAGAAAAAGACGCCCTGGTTATAGGCTTTGCCCGGCGCTTCGCCACCTACAAGCGAGCCACCCTGATTTTTTCGGATTTGCCCAGGCTTGAACGGCTGCTGACCAATCCGGACCACCCTGTCGTGCTGGTGTTCGCCGGTAAGGCACATCCACAGGACCATCCCGGCCAGCAGCTGATCAAGGTCATCCATGGGCTGTCCATGCAGCCATCACTGATGGGCCATATCATCCTGCTGGAAAACTATGACCAGGCCATGGCCCGGCGACTGCTCAGTGGTGTGGATGTCTGGCTGAACACGCCCGAGTACCCGAAAGAGGCCAGCGGCACCTCTGGCGAGAAAGCGGCGCTCAACGGCGCCCTTAACCTCAGCGTTCTTGACGGCTGGTGGGGCGAGGGTTATGACAAAACCAACGGCTGGGCCATCACGCCCAGGGATACCGGGCTCGATCAGGAGTTTCGAAACCGCGAGGAAGCCCGCGACCTGCTCGACCTGCTGGAACAAGACATTATCCCGCTTTACTACAATCGCGCCTCGCAGGGCTATTCGAAAGGCTGGGTCACCCGCTCAAAAGCCTCCATGAAGACCATTACCCCAAGATTCAACGCTCAGCGCATGGTGATGGACTACGTTCGCAACTACTACCAACCCGCAACCGAGCAAGGCAAACGCCTGGCCGCGGAGGGCTTTTCCGTGGCAACGGAACTGGCGGACTGGAAGGCACGGGTGCGGGCGGCCTGGGATGGCGTGTCGATTCACGTCCATGGCTGCGTGGAAGATCGCTGTGCCTGGGACGAATCGGTGGGGCTGTGTATCGGCGTTAGCCTGAATGGCCTGGCACCAGAGGATGTGCGGGTTGAATGCCTGGTAACGCCGGAATGTGCCGGCACCCATGCAGAGCCGGGCCCGGACCGGTTCCTGCTTGAGCCGGATGGCGAAAAAGAGGGTCAAACGCTGTTCAAAACCCGGGTGCAACCACCCTACCCGGGCCTGCAAACCCTGAGGGTGCGTATGTACCCGTACCATGACGCACTTACCCATCCACTGGAGATGGGCGCCATGCTCTGGGCCTGAATCATTCCGCCGGCGACAGAACGGCCTCGCCAATGTTGTTGGCGGCGAGGGCGTTCACCACCGGGTTGGCGTACATATCCAGAAGGTACGGGCGGATTGCCGCATCGCAGGCCTCCAGCCGGCGTTCCATTTCGGCATTGGCTGCCTCCAGGTCTGCCGGTGACCAGGTTTCCGCCGTAACCACGCTCTCGCTCACGCTCCCCGGCGTTTCGTGGGCCTCAGGGTGAACACCCCGCATCTGATAGGCCACTAGGTTGGACGCATGCAGGTGATAGTTGGCGTGCATTTCGTGGTCAATCCGTGATGCCAGGGCTTTCGGGCTGTCTTCTGCGTCCGCAATCGGCGCTCCGAAATGCACGTGAACATGGCCTTTGTAGCCTGTCAGACCTTTCATGATCTGATTCGTGTCTTCGCCTTCAGCCTTCTGGTAGTTGCCGGTTCTTGCCCGCACCTCCAGCTCCCGGGCTTTATCCGCATCACAGGGGTCGTATTCATAGGCAATGGATACCGGCACTATGTGCAGCCGGTTCATGGCTTCGTCGAAATCCAGCCCGGATTTCTTTCGGCTCATGTAGAACATCTTGATGATGGCCGGGTCTGTCACATCAATGCCGTCTTTGGCGCGGCCTTCGCGCTGGGCAATCCAGATGCTGTGGTTTGTATCAATGCTGTGATTGATGAAGCCGGAGAGTGTCAGGTAGGCATCCCGCATTTCCCGGGGGCTGGTCATATTACGGCGCACCACGAAACTCTTGTTCAGCCGCATCATCTCCGCGAACACACGGTTTGCCAGCAGGTTGTCACCGATGGCAATTCGGGTGGTGTGAAAGCCGTTCTGGAACAGCAGGTAGTTCACCACCATCGGGTCGAACACGATGTCCCGGTGGTTGGAAATAAACAGGTGTGCGGTGTTCTTGCTCAGGTTTTCCAGGCCGCTGTGGGTCACTCGGGACGTGGTGCTTTCCACCAGGTCGCCCACATAGCCGGACAAGCCAGCCTGCAGGTCATCCACCCGGTGGTAGTGGCCGAAGTTCCGAACCAGCCAGCGCTTCACAAACATTCTCAGCAGGGCCGGTGCCCATTTGGCCGCTACCGGTGATTTGAACCGGCCGACCATGTCCAGGAAATCCGGGTCGTTAACCAGGCGTTGAATCGCGGGGGCGGTTTCTTCATCCGAATAGGGTCGGATCGCGTCAAATTCCTGCATGCATGCCCTGTTGTTTTTCGAAGTGGTGAATCACAGTCTCTGAAGGGGCGCTATTGTATCCTTTCTCTGGTCACTTTGCCTCCATCCCAAAAGGCGTATTGACCAATCCACCGGCAGGATCTGGTATCATTCCCCTCCGATTTTCACCCCGCCCAAAGGCTGATGACCACCATGTATCCGGACCAGGACTTCGACCAACTAACCCGTGAACCGCCCTCTGCTGCAAACCGCAGCCCGGAGCAGGTACTGCATGAGGTTTTTGGTTACGAGAGTTTCCGGCCTTTGCAGGGTGATATTGTTCAGGAAGTCGTCAACGGCGGCGATGCCCTGGTTCTGATGCCCACCGGTGGCGGTAAATCCCTGTGTTACCAGGTGCCGGCCCTGGTGCGCCCAGGCACAGCCATTGTCATATCCCCGCTGATCGCCCTGATGCAGGACCAGGTAGCGGCGTTGCGGGAGGTGGGCGTCAAAGCTGCTTTCCTGAACTCCACCATGGATTTTGAGCAGGCCCGCGCAACCGAATACGCACTGATGACCGGCGAGCTCGATTTGCTCTACTGCGCACCGGAACGGCTGATACAGCCGCGCACCATCGAACTGCTACACAACGCATCGTTATCGCTGTTTGCCATTGATGAAGCCCACTGTGTATCCCAGTGGGGCCATGACTTCCGGTCTGATTATCTCCAGTTGAGCATGCTGGCGCAGGAATTCCCAGGCATCCCACGGATTGCCCTGACCGCAACGGCGGATGAGCGCACCCGTAAAGAAATTGCCGAGCGTTTGTCCCTGACCACTGCCCGGCACTTCGTGAGCGGCTTTGATCGCCCGAATATTCAATACCGGATCACGCCAAAAACAAATGCTAACAAGCAGTTGCTGGATTTTATTGAAGCAGAGCATGAAGGTGATTGCGGGATTGTCTATTGCCTCTCCCGTAACAAGGTAGACGCCACCGCCCGGATGCTGGCGGACAAAGGCTACACCGCTCTGCCCTATCATGCCGGCCTCGACGCCGGCGCCCGAGCCCGACATCAGGAACGGTTTCTGCGGGAAGATGGCGTCATCATCGTGGCCACCATTGCCTTCGGGATGGGCATTGACAAACCCGATGTGCGTTTTGTCGCCCACCTGGACCTGCCCAAGAGCCTCGAGGCTTACTATCAGGAAACCGGCCGTGCAGGACGGGATGGCAAACCCTCCACCGCCTGGATGGTTTACGGGCTGCAGGATGTGATCAAACTGCGGCAGATGCTTGAGGCATCCCAGGGAAATGATCAATTCAAACGGGTAGAACGCCAGAAACTCGATGCCATGCTCGGCCTGTGTGAAGTCACCCGTTGCCGCCGACAGGTACTGCTACGTTATTTTGGTGACGAACTGGAACAGCCTTGCGGTAATTGCGATACCTGCCTGACACCGCCTGAAACCTGGGATGGCACCGTCGCCGTGCAGAAGGCGCTTTCCTGTGTGTATCGCACCGGGCAGCGTTTCGGCGTCAACTACCTGATTGACGTACTGCGCGGTTCAGAGAACGAACGCATTCTGCAGTCTGGCCACCAGGCTATTTCCACCTATGGTATTGGTACCGAATTATCCGCTAACGAATGGAAATCGGTATTCCGCCAGTTGGTGGCCAATGGGTATCTAAGAGCAGATCCGGAGGGTTATGGCGCCCTGCAGCTCACGGAGCAGTGCCGCCCATTGCTGAAGGGTGAGCAACCCATCGAGCTGCGAAAAGATCCGGTGGTCAAAAAATCATCGTCAACAAAATCCGCGGGTAAGCGTTCTGGCCCGGCGATACGGGACCAGATCACCGATCATGCCGGCTGGGATGCCTTGCGGGCGTGTCGCAAGGAACTGGCGGACAAGCAGGGCGTGCCCCCCTACGTCATTTTCCATGACACCACCCTGTTTGACATGCTGGAACGTCGCCCGGAAACCCTCGAACAGCTGGCGGAAGTCAGCGGCGTAGGCGCCGCGAAACTGGAAAAATATGGCGAGGTCTTCCTGCAAACCCTGCGGGAGATTGCTCAATCCTGAGCCTTGAAGCCCTTCTTGCGAACCCGGTAATGGGCCAACGAGGTGGCCACGTGGTTACCCTCTTTGTCTTTCAGCTTGCCTTCCAGGGTGAACTTGGCCCGGCCCGTGGCATCTGCATCCGCCAGAATAGCGGCAACGGCTTCCGGTGCCAGTGAAAACTCTACCGTCACATCCGAATTCGCCGGTTGCAGAAACTCCAGGGTCATTTCCTTGAGGATGGGCGTGTAGGCGGGGCCCAGGTCAAACAGCGACAACACGCCCCCGGGAATCTCCGCTACCAGGAAATAGGCACCGGCGTACAGGCTGCCAAAATGGTTCTTGTTGCCCTTGAGCTTAATTTTTGCCCGAACATACCCCGGGCGCATTTCTTCGACACTGAAGCCGTTCCTCGGTGCAAAGGGAATGGCAAGCCCAATCAACCGGTTGACGGTTGCATAGCTCCCGGTTTTCTTCAGCCATTCTACGGGCTGCAACAGCGTAGCGTTCGGGTTGCTGGCGGTTACCCACTGGCCAGCGGTGCCAATAAGTGTGTCGATGAGTGCCATATTCGAGGCTCCTTAGAATAGTTTTGCGCGATCATTGCAGCCGA
>Ga0209075_1002427_pt1 | contig 16435 bp, 15 predicted proteins | sample Stecom2011_FD_187523 | JGI IMG/M metagenome (GOLD analysis project Ga0209075, IMG submission 187523) | Agricultural soil microbial communities from Utah to study Nitrogen management - Steer compost 2011 (SPAdes) (version 2) | ecosystem: Environmental > Terrestrial > Soil > Agricultural land...
ATCCCGGCCAATTTTTTTAGATTTTTTATCTCTTGGGCGGTAAGTCGTCTGTACTTCCCCTCGTGAACTCCAGAAAGGGTAAGGGACGCAAAGCCTATTCTCTTTAATTCCAAAACCTCATGTCCCACGGCCTGCAGCATTCTCTTGACCTGACGCTTGCGCCCCTCATGGAGAATGATACTCAATACAGATTTTTTTCCTCTACTCTTTAAATTGACCTGGGCCGGCGCGGTCATTCCATCCTCCAGGGCAACCCCGTGGGTCAGCTTGTGCACAGCGGCATCGGAAACCTGCCCCGCAACCACTACCCGGTAAATTTTGTCCACCTGGGAGGAGGGATGCAAAAGGGCATGGGTCAGCTCACCATCGTTGGTGAGCAACAACAGGCCCCGAGTATCTAAATCCAACCTGCCCACGGGATAAACCCGGGGAGAGGGCGGCACCAAGTCCACCACCTTGGGTCTACCTTGGGGGTCAGAAGCCGTGGTGACATACCCTGCTGGTTTGTTTAATAGATAGTAGACCTTTGTTTTCCGCTGCTCGACCCGACGACCATCCACTTCCAAAGCGTCATCGGAGGCTACCTTCACTCCCATGGCAGTTACCACCTTGCCGTTGACCTTGACACGACCAGCGCGAATCAGTTCTTCACACTTCCGCCGCGATGCAATGCCGGCTGCAGCCAGCACCTTTTGAAGACGTTCCATATCTTCCTCCCACTAACTAAGATTTAAACTCCAGATACAAAATTACCCACATTGACTGTGGGTATTAGCCGGCGACAATTATTGCTCCCCGGCCCGCATATGTACTTACAGTGCTGCCCGCCTGGCCGATGAACAAAGGCTGCGCTCCGCCACGCTCCCTGGCCTGGACGGCCACCAGCTGAGCTTCGCCGATACAATCCACATGGGTCAAGCCAATTTCAGTGCCCAAATTTTGACCAACCAACTCCGCCAAACGATCCAGCGACGGCCGCCGCCCCTGAATCCTCTGCAAAATCTGGACTCCGCCGTTTTTTAAGGTAAAGATCAATTTTATTCCCTGTCGGCCAGCGGCATGCCGGGCAAAGAGAGTTAGACGTCCTCCCCGCACAATGGGCTCGATATTATCCAATATCGCATAGGTAGTAATCAGTTCTTTTCTTGCCTCAGCCCAAGCAGAGATTTCCTCCAATTTTTCGCCCTGGATAGCTCTGCGCGCAGCCTGCAACACCAACAACCCCTGACCAGCTGATACCAATTTAGTATCAACCACTTGTATGTCCCCGGCGACCTGATTGGCGGCAATCAAAGCACTGTGGTAGGTCCCGCTGAGGACAGAGGATAGCGTCAAACATAGTACTGTATGCCCCTGTTCCAGCAAAGACACGAACACCTGCTCAAATTCCCGGGGAGGGGGCTGGGATGTGGTTGGTAGCGATGGTGGGGAGGCTAATTGCTGAGCCCTGGTCTTAATATCATCGCGAAAACTTTGCCGCCCCAAGTTTATCCGAATGGGTACAATTTCAATACCCAGTTGTCCAATTAGCTCAGCAGGCAAATCACAAGCGGAGTCTGTGACAATTTTTACTGACATAAAACCTCCCCCAATCCCCTATTGTAAGTCCAAAACTTTTGCCAGTTCGGCATCGCCTTGGCGAACCACATCAATAACAGGTGTGGAAACACAATTGGCTATCGTCCGGTGAACTTCTACAGCATCCAAGTAGGCCGGGCTAAACTCCCCATTGGCTTCGTTGTAGTCTGGATAAAAGGGATTCACAGTTATTACCTTTAGGGGCAATTGCTTGCGCACCAGCACCCGCCCCCCCCTGCCCTGGTATTCCCGCAATAAATCAGCTGCCGCCACAAGATCCTGGGACAACAAGAGCTTTACAGGATCCCTCACAACGATATCAGCCAGGGGAGGTTGCAATTGGGCCATCAGAGCCGCCAAGGGCTTGACATCCACCACACCGCTGAATTCTAAAGTGCTGTAATTTGCAGCCTTAGCAGCCAAAACCTCTCCCTGCTTTTCCACCAGCAAAGAGCCCTGTTTTAGCCGGGGTTCGGAGCCTTCGCCCACAGGTAAGGCAAACAGGGCCGCAAAGGCGGAACTCTCGCGCGCCAGCCTGTCCATATCTGTGGTCCGGGAGGCTCCAGTGGCCAGCACCAAGCCCTGGGTTGCCGACATGGGGGCCAAACGGCCCAAGGCACCATCCACCAGCAGCAAGCTGATGCCCATTTGTTCCAACTTGTGGATGAAGTATTTCAAAGCCCTTTCATTATTCGGACCTGCCATGACCACCAGACCAGCCTTCTGGACTCGCCCGATGACCAGCTTACCCAAAGGCGTTCCAATATCTGTCTTGGTTAACACTTCTATACCAGCGCTACCAGCGCCAACACATCGACTGGCGGTAACCACCAGTGCCCCGGCTGGCACCAGCAGCCGGGGCTTGGGTAAACCTGTTACATTGTCCCTACTTTCTCCATCATATCCAATGCTGGTCACGGCCAACTCTCGATGCCGAGACCAAAGGTTTATAATTGAAACCGTGGTGGTGGTTTTTCCGGTATTCTTAGCGGTACCCGCTATACCCAGCACCTTCATTTACTTCACACCACTGACGGTATCCTTGCCAGCCCTACCAGGATAAGCGCCTTCGTCCCTAGTGCCCAGGGCGCCTTTATACATTGCATCAACAAAGTCACCAATTTCCACCACATTGCGCAATACTTCTTCGATCTGGGTAACCATTTCAGCTGCCCATTGTTGAGCCCTGGGAGTAGGCTCGATCTTGGCTTGGCCAAAGAAGCGGAAATTCTCTTTTACCGCTTTCAGAGTGTCCACCCGGGAAGCTGCGGCGATGGGGCCACCGGAATAGGCTTCGTCGGAGGTGGCGATGGAAATAGCGTTGACTCCCAAGGAGGCTGCCAATGCCGCGTGAAGACCGGTACTGACCGAGGATTGGACCCGCTCTTCCGACTGGGTCAAGAAGCCAATGGGAGCTCCTGGCCAGATGGGGGCATCGATGATTTCCCGCAGAGCCAAAATTTTGGCTGCGTTAAAGTCAATGTAATTATCAGCCATGGTCTCATTAATCATGACCTCGGGAGAATAGCAGAAAAGAGGCTGCAAAATTGGCTGGGCCCCCAAGATTAGACCTAGGTTGGCCACAATCAGCATTCCGGCAAAGGCCTTATGTGCCGGCACGCCGCACAATTCCTCGTTGGTCACCACATCAAAGGGCAGATTATACTTTGCCGCCAACTTAATAGATTCCACACCGTCCACCGTCAAGCGGGCTGGTTCGGTCCCTGCACCCAAGGCACCATAGCAAATATTGATTTTGGTCAAATCTGCTCCACTATGGCCAGCCAACACAACCGTTTCAGGGGTGTTGAGCCCGCGGTGAGCCCTAACCTGCCACAGAGTTGAACCCATCAATGCATCCTTGATGGCTTGCAGGTTTTGCGGAGTTATCACCGAACCATCCTGCTGATGGGTCAGGTAGCCCTCCATAAATCCTTCGGTGCGAGCACCCCAAGAGGGATCAAAATGAATTACACCATCGGCCCCCCACCCTTCAGCAACCTTGATATGGGCAATATCCATGAAAGGACAGCCTGTGCCGTATTGGGAAAACACCCCGGGCTTATCCAGAGTATGACGCACATTGGTGGGATTCATTCGTGCCTGGGTTCGCTCAACATATTGTTTCAGCGAATCAAGCTCTGATTGCTCTAAACGCCGGGTCTGGGGATGAATGGTTCCCTTCAAGTAACTATCGGAGATAACTTCGTCACTGAGGCTAGCATACTCTTTTTTGAGCTGGGATGCATCCTTACCCATATCCTCAAGACGGATTATCTCTTCCCGAATTTTCGCCCTTTCTATTCCGGGGCTGGATTTATCTTCGCTCCAGGATATAATTTGCTGGGCAATTTGGTCCAACAATCCCTTTATGGAATTGTTCTTCCAATTATAGGGGGAGGCTCCCACCACATCAAACTTATCGCGCTGGGCACCTGCCTTGGGTGGCACATACTCCCTGCCTTCCACAAAGGCAACAGCCGCCTCCATGGGAGTGCCGGGCCCAAAGCCCTCATCAAATCCCAACTCAGCTGCCAATTCTGCCCGAATAGCCATGCCACCTACGCCCAATTTCACTCTATCACGAATGCCGGCGGCATCCACCAGGTCTACAAACTTGGCCAAAATCTCCTCTACCCCGTAGCCCAAAGTGCGGCTAATCAACACCACATCAGCTTCATGCTCAATGATTCCATTGACGATTTCTTGGGGAGAGTAGTCCGGCGGAAATAAGGTTGTACTATGACCTGCCTTATCCAAACCCCGGCGAATCATTTTTAACCCAATATCATGGACAGGATCCAAGGGAGCCAATACTACTTTCTTTGCTACACTCATGCCTGTGTTTCCTCCTTCAGCCAACCGTAATGATCACCAGAGCGGAATATGTAGCCTCGAGCCCGGACCCGTGCCCCTGGCCCCAAATGCTGGCAGAAGACGATGTCGATATCCTTTAGGCCCATATTGCCCATAATCCTGCGCATGATTTCCATACCTTCTTCTTCGTCACGACAGACTATAAATGTTTCGATATCTAGAGCATCTACAATCCTATCGAGATCCTGTGTCATGTCTCAGCCTCCTATTACATTCTCTTTCTAGCTTGCTCATTTGGGACATGGCTTTATTCGCCAGCGCTGGCCAAGCCCCAGAATTTCTTAACATCATCAATCAGATTCTCTATGTGATTGACCATGGCCTCCTCAGCGGCCAATGAATCGCGTTCCAACACTGCGTCCAGCACAGATTTGTGGTCGGCAAAAACTCTGCCATGGACCCGTTCCCTGATATGACCGAAGACCGGCGAAAGCTGGGCGTCCTGGCGAATTAAATCCAAGGCGGCCTTTAACACTTTATTGTCAGCGGCCTCTGCCAACGTCTGGTGAAAGGCCACATCGCCGTGGGCAATGCGATCCCCTTCCGCATGCTCGTAATCGCGGACAATCTTGGTCAGATCTGCGGCTTGCTTTGGCCCATGGTTTAAAGCGGCCAGACGAGCAATTTCCCTCTCTATAGCACGCCGAGCAATTAATGTTTCTAGCAAATCCTCCATATTGTTGGAGGACACAATCTCTGCCAACTTATTGGAATACCGTCGCCGACTCTCTCGCTCCATATACTGATTAACGTAGTCGCGCCCTTTTCCCGTCAACTCACGCCCTCTATATCCCACCCGCTGGGTGAAACCTTGAGCATCCATAGCCCGCAGGAGTCTCCCCACCGTAGCCTCGCTGACCTGGATTCCGGCGGAGATTAAAATCTCGCAAGCCTTACCCGACCCTACAGGCTCCGGGCATTGATTCATATGTGTCAAAAGACAAATAATTTCTGGCCTAGCCATAATTTACCCCCTCAGCCTGTCTCTCTCTTTAAATTATACCATATCCCAAAATCTGACGAAATTAGGAAAAAGGACCGCCAGCAGATGCTGGCGGTCTCCCTACCCGAACTGGCCAATCATTCTACATCAACAGTGCGGCCACAATGCCGGCAACTATCAATCCACAGATAACTGGCACAAAATTTTTCCGCGCCAAATCCATGGGTTTGACTCCAGCAACACCAGCGGTGGCCACCAAGCCAAAGGCCCAGGCCGTCAGCGTACCGCCGCCAGTCCATATAGCACCCATTTGACCAATGGCAGCCAAGGATTCAACACTCCCCGGTGCCAAAGCTTGAGCCAAGCTGGCAGTCAATGGCAGACCGGAAAAGCCGGAACCATCTAAGCCGGATAAAATACCTACGAACAGATTGCCAAAGGATAGGGCAAAATTATTCAAAGGCAGACTATTGGCCAGGGCTCCGCCCAGGTCAAAGAGAAATCCTGGAGCACCTTCACCCAATATATCCACAACTGCGCTGGATCCTAAAAAGAAGAAACCGGCAATGGGAATAACAGGGGCAAAGATTTTTATTGCATAAAGCATGCCTTCCCGCAAATGTCCAGGAATGCTTTCCATTGCCTTATGACCATCGTTGGCTATGGAGAGCAGAATCAACAAGGCTGTAGCAGTTCCACCCAACAGTGCAGTGGCTGCACCTCCGCTTATAGCTTCTAGGCCAAGAAAATTGCCTTCGAAGGAAGAAATGATCATGACCACAATAATTAGAAGAAATACCACCGGAACAAAAGCAGCAAATGCTTTAGCCTTAGGGGTGGGGTTGATATCGGCATCAGCAGCAGCCAACAGCTCACTTTTGTTTACGCCGATGCTCTGTTGAGCATTAATGTCCTTGCGCATCATCAGATAGGCCACAGTAATCGAGACCAATCCTACTACCAAAGACAGGATAGCGACTTCGTTAAGCATGGCACCACCCGGTAAACCGATGGTGCTCTCACTGAGTCCGCTGGCGCCCTGGATGACCATGTCACCAGACAGAGCCATTCCGTGGCCAAGAATATTGACTGACACAGCCGCCGCCATTGCAGGCAAACCGGCTTTAATGGCCACAGGCACTAACATAACACCTACAAGAGCAGTGGCCGGTGTGGGCCAGAAAAACAGGGCACAGACATACATTATGCCCCCCAGGGCAAAGAATGCAACGTGGGGATTAGTCACGAACCTACGAGTTGGGGCAACCATAAGATTGTCTGCCCCCATTTTCCCCATGGCTTTGAGCATGGCCACCATCAATGCGATAATCAGCATGATGTCAAAGAGATCCATCCCCGCCACCATCAAGGCACTAAAGACTGTCTGGATTCCAGCCACCAAAGAACCACCATTATATACGAGACCGATGACAAAAATCCCGATGATACTAGGCAAAACCACATCGCGCTTAAATACCATTGCGAGAACAACTATTAGAACAAAGGCAAGGAAAATCCAGTGAGAGGGCGTCAAAGCGACGTCCATCATATACCTCCTTTTATTAAAAAATGATAGGTGTATTAAATTAGTTCGGGTAGGTGCAAAGCCTATCTAAAAACATATCTAAAAATCTATATAGGTGGTTGCCAGCAGCTTGGGCTGCTGGCAACCAGACCTAGCTACAGGATTTTTTCAGCAAATACTTCGCTTAAATCCGCGTCTGCAACACGCTTGACCACAGCGTCCTTGTCTGTGTTGTAAAGATCCAGTTCCTGTAAATGCTGGAAAAGAATCGAGCCGGAGAAGGTATACTTCTTCTTCATGCCCTCTTCGGTTTCCATCTGCTCCTTAACCCAGGCGATTGCCTCGCCGATGGCCAAGGAACGGGGCAACTCAACCAATTCTTTACCTGCCAAAGAACGGACAGCGTTGTGACCAGCCAAAGTCCCGGTAATGATAGCTTCGGTGTGACCAACCAATAGGCCAGCTTTTTCGCCACCGCAGAAGAGGTTATCAACACCCTCAACCTGAAGCTTGTTGTCCCGGGGAGACAGGGCCATGTAGCGCATGGAGTTGCCGACACCACCGGAATAAGGATCTTCAAAGCGAGCATCCTCAAAACCGGGGATTTTCCGCAGGGTATCCAAGGGGAAGGTTGGGCTCATCAGTTTAGCATGGCCGGTGTCCAAGAGAATGACATTCTCATTGAATTCCTTCAGTGCATACTGCTGACAAGCCTTGCTGGCCAAGGCAGCCTCACCCTTCCGCAACTCTTCGGGAATGGGCACAACAGCCACGCCAGTTTCGTCCAATTGCTTAACAATTTCGGGGGCCAGGGATTCCTTGTGAAGCTTGCAGGAACCGCTCATGGCACCGATACTGCCATCGGCCTTTTGCCCCTTCTTCTCTTCTACACCAGCCTTGCCAGCTACGCTGACACGGCCCCCAAAGGTGGGGCAGCGAAGCACACAAGCGGCACAGCCGTTGCCGTATTTGGCGCAATTGGCCATACCACCAGCAGAACCAGTGGTCTCTACAACCACATCGGCTTCGAGCCGGGTTTTGTCGCTGAGAATAACAGCTTTAATAGCCTTGCCATCCATCTCCACATCCTTGACGATGGTCTTGAAGATGATGGTTACGCCCAAGTCTTGCAAATGACTTCTAACAGCGGGCTCAATTTTACTTACATCGTAAAGGGACGCATGTTTATGCCCGGGAAACTCAATGTTCTTATGCCGGGAAACCTCATCGGCAATTTCAAACAGATCCCCACCGCCTAAGGCAATAGCCTCTTCGGTGGCAGTCCAACGTCCGTTGTTGCGCATGATTCCGCCGACAAGGCCGGTACCCAGCAGCATGTCGGTTCTTTCTACCAAGGTTACTTCAGCGCCGGCTTTCCTGGCTGCAATAGCAGCGGCACAACCGGCCCAGCCGCCGCCAGCTACCAATACTTTCTTCATCATTCAGCCTCCCGTGGGATTAGATTAGTTGTGAGCGTATTTGCAAAGGATCTGGATTAGACGAACAACAGCACGCACAGCCAAGCGAGCACGCTCTTCAATCAGCTGACCATTTTCATCGGTGGTGGCAAGACCAGGAGCGATGAGGATGTTGCCGTCATATGCGATTGTGGGGATAACACCCATCTGGCTGAGACCGTTCTGGAGCAAGTGGGAACCATTGTACATATCTTCGATGGAGAAGACGGGGATACCATCCTTGCCGTTGGCCCAGGTACCTTCGTAGTTAACTTCCACACCGGTGGAGTTGTAGGTCTTGGTAATGCGGATACCTTCCAGCAGCTCGGCATCCAGGGCAGAGAATTCTTCTTTGACGATGGTGTAGAGATCGTCGACGGGCTTGGTGAGCACGGTGGGGTTGTCCTTGAGGGCCCGCAGAGCGGCAATCTGACCAAGCAGAGCTTCTTTACCGGGATCAAAGGCAACATAGGCAGCCTTGCCATAGGAAGAGGTGGTGCCCCAGCGCTCGCCGTGCATACCCATGGCGCGACGGATGGGTACCATGAAGTCTTCTTTACCGATGATCAAACCACTGGTGGCAGAACCGGTGGCCTTGTCCATGCTGTATACATAGACGTCGGCGTTGTTCTTAGTGATGTCGGTGCCAACAAAGGGCAAGCCCCATGCGTTGTCAATTACATAAGGAATGTCGTATTCCTTGGCAATGGCAGCATATCCCTTTTGCAGAACGGAGACACCGTCGGCGTCTTTTTCTTCATAGCCGTAGCCAGGGGTTTCATAACCCAAGGAGGTAATACCGATGAGGTTACCAGCATGGCGCTCGGCGACCTTGGCAACCTTTTCCACGGTCTTCTTGGCGTCTACATTGGTCAAGAAGGGCACTGGCCAGGATTTGATGCCGTGGTTGGGGTACTCGGCACCTTCCATGGGCACGATTACAACATCGGTGTTGTTCTGGCGCTTGCCATAGAAACCCAACTCGCCAGGAGTGGAACCCCTGTCAGCCAAGAAATCCTTGAACCGGGGAGGGAAGGGACGGCCATAACCAGCTTGGTGGTGCATATGTTTTTCCAATGGTGCAATATAGCGAGAACGGTAGTTGTCACCGCGACCCTGGTTGGGAGGGGTGAAGAGGGAATCAAAGCTTACCCAGAGACCAGCTTCACAGGTGCTGACTGGAGCAGCATCATACTCGTCACCATAAACGGATTTTACCAGTTCACGAATCTCGTTAACCAAACTAGCCAAGGGAATAACTTCGTTTAGACCCTTCTTCATGTTTTCCTGTACGTCGCGACGTAGCGGAGCGGGGCAACCGGAGATAGCACCGGTGAGGCCAAACTTACCTTTTAATTCCGCGGGGATACCGATTTCATCGGCAGCTTTTCTTGCTTCGGCAAAAATATTTTCGGTATTTGCCTTAAGCTTGGTGTACATCTTGAACTTCATCAGCTAGACACTCCTTCTTTTTTTAATCCTTTATAAATTCTACCTGCTGCTCTAGTTTGAGGTTGCGCTGTCGGCCGGAAATCCGTCTACCCTTCACCACGATATTGAGATGGTTGGGCATATGGGTTTCATCAAAGCCGCTGATATAGCCAACCTCTTCGCCGTCAATAATGACCTTATCGCCGGCAACCATCACGCCTCCCTGTTGGAATTCCATGAACCCCAAATAAGCAATGGGATCCACAGTATCCCCCGGTCCTGCATCTGAATCGGTCAAAATCAATTCATGGATGTCGTTCCGGCAAATCGCCCGGGAAGGCTGCGGTATCAGGCTCAGGCCCCGATTGGGATATTCCCCATCTAAAATGACAACCAGTTTCCCTTTAAGGGATACTTTAGCAAAATAGGGGTCTGCCTTGAACATCTTATTGCGATACGGATCCAGTTTACCTCACCTCCTCATCATTGATGAGCAGCTCCAATACCCTGTATTCTACATGAAATCCTAAACTCCTTCTTTTTTATAAAAAAAAGCTGAGAAATTTTTCTCAGCCTAAAATAGGGGCACTCCCCCTATCCAGCTGGCAAGCAGAAATAGGAGGGTTATCCATGTTAAGCCACCGACCAAAATCAACACTGTTCGAAGAAACTCCCTCCGTTTTTTCATCTCTATCCCCCTAGTGAGTCAGCACAAAAAGTTGGTATTCAAGGTCCTCCCAAGGGTAGCCAGGGCCGGGACAAGAGGCATTGTGGGGTTCGACTCTGTAAAAAGGTATGCTGTATTGTTTCATTAGTCCATAAACTTCCTCCACCAGCTCTTCAATATCCTTAACAAAGACATTCAAGGTGGATGTGCTTTCCACTGCTGAGCAACCGCTACTGTGCACAATAATTTTCTGCACAAATATCCCCCCTTTGCTAACACAGTATGCCAGTTGCTCTGGACCCGTGTTTTAGATAAAAAAACAGACTCCGCGCAGAGTCTGTTTCGGGTAGCACCTCGACCTTGGTGTTTACATCAGGAAGAATATAGCTACCAGAGTCGAGGCAATTAGTCCTACTGCCACCGGTATAAAGTTTTTGCGGGCCAACTCAATCGGCCTTATTCCGGCTACCCCGGCGGTGGCCACCAGGCCAAAGGCCCAAGCTGTAAGGGTCCCCCCCCCAGTCCAAATTGCTCCCATCTGGCCGACGGAAGCCAGGGCTTCCACATTAAATCCCGCTGGACCACCTAGGGCCTGGGCCAGTCCTGCTGTCAAGGGTAATCCACTAAAACCAGATCCGTCTAATCCCGTCAATATGCCGATGAACAAATTGCCAAACCCCAAGGCAAAGGCATTTAAGGGTAGACTGTTGGCAATGTTTTGTCCGATGTCAAAGAGAAAACGAGGAGCGTTATCCCCCAAGATCTGGGCCACGGACTCGGAACCCATGAGAAAGAAACCAGCAATGGGAATCACCGGGGCGAATATCTTGATGGCATAGAGCAAACCTCCCCGAACAAAGCCGACGATTTCCTCCAAGGATTTCATACCGTACTTACCTATTCCGGCCAGAACCATCAACACAGTGGCAGTTCCACCCAACATTGCCGTTGCTGCGCCCCCCCGTATAGGTTCATCATCTATGGGATTGACAAAGAAAATCATGAACGCTATAACGGTTAGCAAAACCAAGGGCACGATGACGGCAAAGGCCCGGGACAAACCAGTAACTTCTGTTGAATCGAACTTGCTCTCCTCGATGATTTGGTCGGAGGGCACCTTCTGCTTTTTGCCAAAGTCCTTTAGGTTGCTGAAATACGCAATTGCTCCCGCCACCAAGCCAGTGATTAAAGAAAGAATTGCAGCAGATGTTAACATTGATCCCGGCGCTAGTCCAGCAGAGCTCTCGCTGAGGCCCGTAGCACCTTGAATAATCAAATCACCAGATAGGGCCATGCCGTGACCGAAGATATTCACCGACATGGCAGCGGCAATAGGGGGCATACCACCATGAACCGCCAAGGGCAAAAGCAAGACCCCAACCAAAGCTGTGGCAGGAGTGGGCCAAAACAGGAGGGCAAAAACATACATCCCACCTCCCAGGACCCAAAAGGCCACCTTGGGGTTCTTCATCAAGGGCCTGAGGGGGGAGACCATGAGGACATCGGCCCCCATGGTCTGGATAGATTTTAACATGGCCACCATCAAGGCGATGACCAACATAATGTCAAAAAGCTCTACTCCCGCCACAAACAAGGCCTGGAAAACAGTTATAATCCCTGCAATTACAGAACCGTGGAAGACTATTCCCAGAGCGAAAATCCCCAAAATACTTGGCAATACCACATCCCGCTTCATGATCATGGCAAATACCACCACCAGCAGGGTGATAATATACACCCAATGACCAGCGGTTAGAGCTATCATATTCTCACCTCCGCTGACTTCTGGAAATTAGGGTTTTTGAGCAAAGATATCGTCCATTCCAGCCTGGCGCACACGGCTGGCAATTTCGTCCTGGTCTGTAATGTACAGACCCTTTTCTTGCATGCGCTTGAACATTACCGAACCAGAGAATGTGTATTTCTTCTTCATGCCATCCTCAGTCTCCATCTGCTCCCTGACCCAAGCAATTCCCTCGCCGGTGGCCAACTCCCTGGGGATTTCAACTAGTTCCTTGCCCATAACATGGCGCACGGCATTATGCCCAGCCAAGGTTCCTGTGACGATGGCTTCGGTGTGGCCCACCAAGAGGCCAGCCTTTTCCCCACCGCAAAAGAGGTTGTCGACCCCTTCCACATGCATGGTATTGTCCCGAGGTGCCAACGCCAAGAACCGCATAGAGTTGCCAATACCGCCGGCATAGGGATCCTCAAAACGGGCGTTTTCAAATCCCGGAATCTGCCGCAAAGTCTCAACGGGATAGAATGGTGTCATCAGTTTGGCATGGCCAGTATCCAACAAAATCACATTTTCAGCGAATTCCTTCAGTGCGTACTGTTGGCAAGCCTTTAAACCCAAGCTCCCCTCCTTGCGCAATTCAGGAGGAATGGGAATGATCGCCACACCAGTGGAGTTTAATTTGTCGACGATATCCGGTGCCAAGGATTCCATATGCAACTTACAAGAGCCGCTCATGGCTCCGATGCTATCGTCTGCCTTTTTACCCATCTTTTCCTTGACCCCGGCCTTGGCTGCAATGGATACTCGAGCCTTAAAAGTGGGGCACCGGTAAACACACATGACGCAGCCGTTACCGTACTTAGTGCAATTGGCCATCCCCCCTGCCGAACCAGTGGTCTCCACAAAGACGTCGGCTTTTAGGGCACTGCCATCATCCAGAAACACTTGGGTAATTTTGTCCCCGGACATCTCTACATCCTTGCCCCGGGTTGTAAAGTGCATTTTCACTCCGTAGTCTTCCATTAGATGCCGCACAGCAGGCTCAATTTTCGCCACATCATACAGAGAAGCGTGTTTATGCCCTGGGAACTCAATATTGCTGTGCCGGGAAACTTGATCGGTAGCCTTGAACAAGTCGCCGCCGCCCATGGCAATAGCTTCTTCTGCAACGGTCCAACGCCCGTTGTTGCGCATTATTCCACCCACCAGACCAGTGCCCAGTAGCATGTCGGTACGCTCAACCAGTTCTACTTCCGCCCCCAACTTGGAGGCGGCAATGGCGGCGGCGGTTCCTGCCCAACCGCCGCCGATGACAACAACCCTTGTCGTCATGCCGCAAACCTCCTTAAATTATTCCTGCATATTTGGCAATAATCTCCATCAGCTGCACAACGCCCTGGACTCCCCAGCGCGCTCTTTCTTCGATGAGAGCGCCATCGTCGTCGGTGGTGCCCAGGCCTGTTGAAATATAGATGTTGCCGTCGTAGCACACTGTGGGGATGATGCCCATCTGAGCCAGACCAGTCTGAAGGAGATGGGAACCGCCGTACATATCTTCGATGGAGAAAATGGGCATACCCATTTCGCCATTTTTCCAAGTACCTTCGTAGTTAATTTCCACTGCAGTGGAGTTGTAAGACTTGCTGATGACAATGCCCTTGGCCAGCTTGGGATTGATTTTGTCAAACTCTTGCTTGACAATCTCAAACAAATCATCCACCGGTTTGGTCAAAATTTCTGGCTTATCCCGCAGGGCCTTAAGAGCTGCAATCTGTCCCAGCAGAGCTTCTTTACCTGGGTCAAAGGCTACATATGCTGCCTTGCCATAGGAAGAAGTAGTGCCCCAACGCTCTCCATGCATACCCATGGCGCGGCGAATGGGAACCATCAGATCCTCCCGGCCAATTATCAAACCGCTGGTGGGAGAACCTGTTGCCTTATCCATACTGTAGATTATGACATCAGCGCCGGTCTTACGCGGGTCGCTGCCCACAAAGGGCATTCCCCAAGCATTGTCTTGGACATATGGAACATCGAATTCGTCGGCCAACTCTGCCAAGTATTTTTGGATTAGGGGAGTCCCCTCTTCGTCCTGGGCAGCATAACCATAGCCGGGAGTCTCATAAGCCAAACCAGTAATCCCAGTCAGATAAGGGGCGTGCCGTTCTGCCACCATGGCGATTCTCTCGATGGAAGCTTCGGGGTCAACCTCGGTCAACATGGGCACAGGCCAATGTTTGATGCCGTGCACATCGTAGCGAGCCCCCTCCAGGGGAACGATAATGGTATCGGTGTAGTTTTGGCGCTTGCCATAGAAACCCATTTCGCCGGGTGTGGAGCCCCTGTCCGCCAAAAAGTCCTTGTATCTACCGGGGAAGGGACGACCATAACCAGCCTGGTGATGCATGTGTTTTTCCAGAGGAGCAATATACCGAGCGCGATAGTTGTCACCACGTCCCATCATGGGCGGAGTAAAGAGGGCATCAAAAGTCACCCACAGGCCTGCTTCACAGGTGGCAATAGGGCAGGCGTCATACTCATCGCCATAGACACTTTTAACCAAGGCCCGGAGTTCTTCCACCAGAGTTGCCAAGGGAATAACTTCCTTCGCACCCTTTTCCGAGTATTCCATAATATCTCGACGTAGAGGAGCAGGACAACCAGAAATTGCACCGGTGAGACCGAATTTTCCCCTTATTTCTGGGGGAATGCCGATTTCATCGGCGGCCTTCTTGGCATCGGCAAAAATATTTGATGTGTTTGCCTGCAAATCTTTGTACATTTGAAACTTAAATTGGTGGGCCATATTCAACCTCCTAAATGTTTTTATACACCTGAAAATAGTATCTTTCCTACCCGTCTTTTATATTCACCTCTGGACAAACATGACCTGGCCTCCTACGCCCAAGCCCCTTTCTTCCCCATCCCGGCGTTGGCCATGAACAACTATATTGAGATGGTTAGGCATATGGGTTTCGTCAAAGCCTGCCAAAGTACCGATTACCTGATCGTCTATTCTCAATTCGTCTCCCACCACCAACACACCAGGTTTTGTAATGGCAAAAAAGCCAATATACGCAATGGGATCTACAGTGCTGCCTGGTGTTGCTTCGGCATCGGTGACAATTAATTCATGCACCTCGCCGGCATTAACTGCCCGAGATATAGGTGTGATTAGCTGCAAACCCCGTTGGGGATACTGGCCGCGTAGCTGGACAACCAACTCACCTAAAATATCTGTTTTTTTTGCATAGGGATTCTCTTTAAACATCCCGCGGGTATATGGATCTGTCATAGTAAACACCTCCTTGGACTAGCTTTTCCAATTGCAAAAAAAATAGGCATCTGCAGAACAGATTGCCTAACCAAAAACCCATTTGCAAACCAGTACTGCGGCAAGAAAACCCGCAATATCCGAAAGCAATCCCACAGTCAATGAGTATTTGGCCCGGCGTATCCCCACCGAACCAAAGTAAACCGTGAGAACATAGAAGGTGGTATCGGTGCTCCCCTGCATTGTAGAAGAAATCAACCCCAAGAGAGAATCAGGGCCATACCGCTGCATAATTTCTGCCGACAATGCCAAGGCACCGTTGCCAGAAATAGGTCGCATTATGGCCAGGGGCAACACTTCGTTGGGAATGCCCACCAAACTGGTGACGGGATCAATCAGACTGACAAACAAATCAAATGCGCCTGACTCTCGGAATATACCGATGGCCACCAGCATTGCCACCATGTATGGAATTAGACTGATGGCGATACTGAAACCTTCCTTGCCACCCTCGATAAAGGTATCAAATATGGGAATTCGCTTCCAACTTGCATACACCATCACCAAAGTTACCAAAGTTGGTATTGCCCACGCGGAGATGGTTGCAAAAACAGATATCATTTACCATTTCTCCTGGCATTTAAAAAGCGGAAGAGGCGATCAAAGCCAATTGCCACCGCTGTAGAACAACAGGTTGCCACGATGGCTGTGGGAACAATCATAGTGGGGTTCAACGATCCCGAAGCCGCACGCAGAGCAATTACCGAAGTGGGGATTAGAGTAATGCTGGAGGTATTTAGAGCCAAAAAGGTGCACATTGCTGGAGAAGCCGTCTTTTTATCTGGATTTAGCTCTTGGAGATGCTTCATGGCTTGGAGCCCCATGGGAGTTGCAGCGCTGCCCATACCCATTATGTCTGCACTCATTGTCATGAGAATGGAA
>Ga0209075_1002429_pt1 | contig 16428 bp, 8 predicted proteins | sample Stecom2011_FD_187523 | JGI IMG/M metagenome (GOLD analysis project Ga0209075, IMG submission 187523) | Agricultural soil microbial communities from Utah to study Nitrogen management - Steer compost 2011 (SPAdes) (version 2) | ecosystem: Environmental > Terrestrial > Soil > Agricultural land...
GTCTTTTCCTAAAGATTCATAGGCATAGGATGCTCTTTACCCATTATCTTTTTGTATTCTATTAAATATGATAGATACCTGATCTTTGCCTCTTTATTCATTCCTAATTTTTGCATTGAATTAATTAAGCATGTAATTGCAACTTCGTTCATGGGATCAATATGGAAAATTGTCTCTGCCAATTCTATAGCCATCCGATATTCCCCTTTTGCCTCATTTTCTTTCATGGAGCGCAAAATAATCGGTTCGATACGTTTTTCGGTTTCATGTTTCATTGTATCGTAAAATGGACTGTCTTCATCTTCCAAAAACTTTCCGCGGGTGACTATTTCAAACAGTTCAGCATTTTCTGAATCAGAAAGATTTGAGGAAATCTGCATGCATCTGATATAATCACAATAAATCGATTCATTTAAATTAAGTGTGAATATCCCATTATCATAAAGGAGTTCCAATCCATCTACTTCTTCTAATATTTTGCGAAGCCTGTTAATTGTAACATTCCGTGTATTTTTGACTTCCCTGAGTGGCTTTTCAGGCCATAATTCCCTGCTCAAATGCCTGGAGGTGATACCTCCACTCTCTTGACTATACTGTAACAGTAGACAAAAAGTGTCTTTTAGTTTTTTACTAAACATATAAGTGATGTCACGGTTTTCGTGTGTAAGTACCGTAAATTTACCAAACAGGTAAATAGAACATTTTCCCTGACGATCTTTAAATTTCTTTTGTATAGTAAGGGGATAGCTTTTTCTCTTGTTGAAAGTCTTCATTTGATGGTGTGATTCAGGCACTCCATCATCTAGATTCTTGGTTTTGAATTTACCCCTTCTTCGTATTATATACAATACGGTTCCAACAAGGAGAATGATAACCAGACCCAATATAAAATAAAACAAAAACTTAATGTTACTTTTTACTGTCGGAGGGTGCTCTGCCAGTTCACTGGCAGTTATGGGCGGAAAAGCCAGAGAATATACATGCATTTCAGATTTAATATCGTCTTCAAACTGGTGAACAATAGCGTAGAGAGTTTTCAGTTCTTTGTCGAAATACAGATTTGCGTTGGTTTTAATCTTATCGGAGTGAATAGGGATGGAATCACCAAGAATCGTGTATCCAGCCTCATCCAGTGAGAATTTATATAGCTTAAGAAATGATTCAGTATAATGTTCAGGGTAACACAATGTATAAAATGAATTGTCGTCGTCGATAATCATTCCTCTCACCGGTACCACATTCACTTGTTGCCATGGCATCTCCCATACCTTAGTTAGTTCATTGGAATGAAGGTCGAGTTGGAAGAGGTCATAAAAATAATCCCTTCCCAGTAATTGATCGCCAGAAACATTGCCTGTACCCCCAAAAATATATAGACTATGACTGTGTTCGTCGTAACCCATTGATGCAAAATACCGGGGAGTAATACCTTCTTCATTGTTTACAGGATAATCCCCCCATTCACTGTTATCAAGGTTATAGCTGTAAAATTGATTACTGAAACGTCTATTTCCGAACCCGCCGAATATAATGTGTTGTCGGGACAGAACATCGAAGAAAGAAGCATGGTGGTGAAGTTGAAAACTTAAATGCTCATAGCTTTCAATACGCCACTCAAATGAATCCAAATCCAAACTGGCAATTGTGGGATTCTGACTACCTTCAAATATTTCGTAACAGTACAAACGATGATTCTTCTGATCTATAAATGTAGTTCCCACACTGAGATTTACAGGACAAGTGGAATTGAATACGACTGTATGTGAATTTTTTGTTCTTAAATTAAAAATAATGAGTGAATCACGATTTAAATAATATAGTTCCTGACGTTCCTGATGAAAGTTTGTTCCGGCTACAGTAGATGAACTGAATTGAACTTCTGATTTCCAGTGATATGAATCATTAATCAGCCAATCAGGGTTTGCTACATAGCCAATCTTTCTTCCGTTAATATCGTGAACAGTATTTCCGTGGCTTTCATTAAGTAAGAATCTGTATTTCTTGCCGTTGCCCACCGAAAGATTTTTAATGACAAAAGAGGGTACATCAATAATGTGATCACTCCTGCCAAATACGATGGTTGGGGCAAATTTCTCAGGAATAATGACATTGTCTACTTTGAAAGTCTGTTCACCCACTGTTAGTTCGATAGTCTTATTTTTCAGGTCGAAACTAAGATGTACGGTAAGCCACTGGCGTGGGGAGTAATTTGATTTGTCAAGAGAAATATTTATTAAATTACTTTTTCCTTCCTCGTTTAAAAGGAAAAGTTGTTTTTCTCCATGTCCATTATAAAATAAATTAAAGATTGGGCTGTTATTGTCAGTTTTAATCCGAACAATATTCCCTATATGTGTGGTGGAGTACAAGGATAGATCAAAGGTCATTTCCAAGCTCCCAGAGAATGTAACTGGATTTTCACGGAATACATCATATGAAGTCCTTTCATCTATTGGATATCCTCTTCCATAGAATCGAAGACCCGATCCAATTACCACCTGAAAATGGATGAAACTGAATATGAAAAAAAAATAAATAAATTTAGAATTATTAATTATCATGAAAGAGGATTGTCATTTTGGGAATAACACGAAAAATCTTGATTTGAGAAATACAATAACCGCTACTTCATGCAAAGGTAATATACTCAGAGGTATAATACAAATATAATTATTCAGAGGAATTAATACATATTACCACCTACCTTTAATTGTCTGATAGGTTACCGTTTGTTTATCACGGGTAACCCTTTTTTAACCCATTGATTAACCTTCTGTCCTCTATATTTGGGAAAAAAATTGAAGGATTTAATTCCAATGAAAATAAATAACGCGCATAAAGATGTTAACAAAATTCTTTTTTCAACTCTTAATAAATTTTCATTAAAATAAATGTCATGATGCAAATTAATTTCTTAAAAACATTCTTATCCACAGCCATGCTGTGCACTATTATTTCTCTTTTCATTCCCTCTTGTGAAGATGATGATTCAGCTTCCACTAACAAAGGGGTACTTCACGGAGTTGTCACCGACGAAAATGGCATTTCTCTTCCTGACGTAATCGTATCAGTTGCAGGTATGGACAGGACTGCGGTCACTAAAGAAAACGGTAATTACAGCCTGAATAACATTACTGTGGCTGAACAAACCATTACCTATAAACTACTTGGGTATGTAACCGTGATTCAGGAAGTTGAAATAGGTAATTTCGATACGAGAAATAACATAGAACTTGATGTTACAATGTTAAGGGATATTGGTACTATTACAGGTACAATAACAGACATAGAAACAGGGTTGCCTATTGAAGGAGTGAGTATTTTTACAAATGGCGAAACGGTTACTAGCGATGCAAGTGGTTTATATGTTTTTGAAAACTTTGAAAGAGGTGATTACACACTAGAATTTAGTGTTGAGGGATATTTTCCGGGAACAGGTTCTCTTACTGCTAATATTTTTGAAGACAGGATCGCTACTCTTGACATGCAATTAGAACCTAAGTCGGTTATAGAAGGGATTGTTACTGAATCCGGAACCAACCTGGCTATAGCTGGCGTTACCGTCTCAATTGGTGACAAAGAAACTATCACCGATGTCGAGGGTAAATATACGTTTAATGGCCTCGATGAAGAAGACTATACTCTTGTATTCTCAAAAGATGGATTTTTTGACGAAACGAAAACAGTTAATGCCGATGATTTTCAAAACAAATTGGTGATATTGAATATACTAATGGATGCCAACGATGGGATTCTTTTAGGTAATCTCACCGCTGATGATCTTTCTTTAACCCGTAAATGGTACTATAATGTGTATAAGGGAGGAAAGTCAAGTGAAGACGGCTATCATTGGTATTGGCCGGTCAATACCTTGTCTATTTCTGATTACTACGGCAATTTTGCAGAACAAAACGAGGGTACCACATTGCGTATTCGTAATGATGAATCTGACCGTATGAATCCCATTAATCTGGACAAATTTGATTCATTTATTTTTGGAAGTAAAGAGATAACCGAAGATAATAAGATTCTTTCACTGAGAGTTCGCACACATAATGCAGATGCAGTGGCTCCTGCTCATTTTGGTGTACAGGTTGTGGATCTTTCAGCAGTTAAGCCGGCTGCAGTGAAAATTGGTGAAATACAGACCTACGGTTCTTCAGATTATGCTGATTTTGACTTTGACCTGAGCAATTACATAGGTAAGGAAGTGATTGTGGCCATAGGTATCTATCGCGCTGAAACAGGTGATTATTACAAGCAGCTGGTGCTACGTTCCGTTCGATTTGCTCATCAGGCAGTTATGGGTATTGAATGGATGCCCGGAACAGAGGTTGTCGAGGGATGGAAGTTGACGAAAGAGATGGTAAATTCAACGATGGTGAACCCGCATACTTCATTCAAGGGGATGAGAATTGAAAATGGGAGTAGTAGCAATTATGTGGATGCTTATCGTGCATGGAGAGGAACGAATCATTTAGGAGGTGAATGGACGCCGGTAGCTTTATACAAAGAGCCGGATGTATTTAATTCCAATGGCTATACCCTCAAAACAAGTAGTGGTAATTCATCAATGGAGAATTTTGATGCATCTATCGTCCCTCATGCATATATCTATTCAAAGTTTGCCATTACCTCTTCGGCAAAACGATTAACATTGAAAGCACGAAACGACAAAAGCGGTAGTAGGCCCGATCGTGAAACTTACTTTAAACTGTCGGTTGTCAAGGAAGACGGATCGGTTACGCATATTATTCCGGCAAAAGCCACAATTAATGCGACAGATGATAATGCCATATATTCTACAACTGATAGATCAGGTGGCAACATCAATGGCTGTGTCAGGTTCAGTAACATTGATGGTAGCTTATCTGAACCGGAAAAATATGCCGTGTTTGAGTATGACCTCTCACCCTTCATTGGAAATAATGTTGTCCTTGTCTTAGGAGTTTACAATGTTATTCCGGATACGAGTGAAAATAAAATTCAGATATACAGTATTGATTTGGATTAAAATAAAACAACTGAATAGATCAACTTTCAAAATGAAAAAGATTATCATAATACTGATTAATATTCTTGTGGCACTTCCCGGAATGGGAGCTTGTAATGATTCAGGCTATCATATCACTCCCGTGCCGGATGTGTCAGTAACACCACCAGATGATTCTGACACCGATCACGATTCAGGCTCTACGGTAGCCTTACCTGCATCAGCTGTACGAAATCTAATCCGATCCATCGAACTACTGGATAATATCATGGATCATCTTTTCACCGGGAAAGGTATGGTCATGTCAAAGAATTACAATCCGTTTACTGGAATTAGCAGTGGAACGGAAAGTATATGGGGATATACCAGTGCTATTGAAGCTGTAAACGCTGTGATGGAAGGGTTAACTGCCTTCAAAAAGTACGGTAATTCGGAATTATACGATATGCATTACGAACGTTATGACAACCTACTTTCAAAACTTTATAGCAATGCTGCTTATTACAAAGGTTCGTTCACTTTGACTTCATATACACAAACAAGAAACTGGAATGTATATGCCGTGTCACGGGGAAGTGTAAAAGGCCAGGCCAATGTTGTAGGAAACAATAATAGAGGGAATGTATATGACGATCAACAATGGTTGGTGCGCGAACTTTTAAAGGCCTACAAGTTGACAAATGATATAATATATCTATATGAAGCCGAATATCTTACTGCATATATTCTTGATGGATGGGATTGTACGTTAGACAGTGATGGTAATGAACATGGAGGAATTACATGGGGACCCGGCTATACCTCGAAACACGCCTGCAGCAATAGCCCTTTTATAAGTCCTTTAGTATGGTTGTATGAACTATACAAAAACAAAAACGATGAGATTGAATATTTCCATATTTCTAACGATAAAAGTCGTGGTAAAATGACCATGAAAAAAAGTGACTACTACCTTAATTTCGCCAAGAAAGTATACAACTGGCAGAAGAGTAACCTGCTTACTCCGGAAGGAGTATACAACGATATGCGTGGTGGAGGAGGGAGTGTTTCCTTCGAAACGATTAATGGTGAGAAATTCCGTAGACACGCACATTTACCTGAGAATGCAGGCCCGCCTATTACCTATAACAGTGGCACAATGCTCTCGGGTGCAGCCGATTTATTTCGCGTTACGGGTGACATTGAATATCTGAATGATGCCGTATTGCTGTCAGATGCTAGTTTCAGTTATTTCACAGTAATGGGAACCAAAGTTGCCGGGTTTTATACATATGACCTCAGTGGTCATCGTAACTGGTTTAATGGAGTTCTAATGCGTGGCTATCTTGATATCTATCCTTCTTATAAAGGAGTGGACGTCTACCTGGATAGTTTCCAGAAGAACCTGGATTATGGATATGAAAAATTTCTTTTTAAAAGCTTCTTGCCATCTGATTTATTATTGGGTTGGAACGACACCAAAAGCGAGAATGATGTAAGAGGAATGTTTGCCCTTGCATTCGCCTCTCAATATGCGCTCCTTTCAAAATATGAATTGGGGTTAAATGTAAATGATAAGTTCCAAAAATAGACTCGAATATTTATTATTATTAAAATAGATTTATTATGAAATCGAAAAGTATCATAAGAATTAAAAACCGGCGTATACACTACATATCGCTGGTCCTTACACTCCTTTTCTTCGGAAGATGTAGCAATGATGAGAATGGAGTATTGTTTGATCCGGATAAACCAATTTCTATCTCTTCCTTTTCGCCTGGAGCCGGGGGAGCAAATACACGCCTGACATTGACAGGACAGAATTTCGGTGACAATGCCGAAAATATTGTGGTAACCATTGGCGGAGCCAGGGCTACTGTTGTAGGGGCCAATGGCTCTTATCTGTATGTGGTAGTGCCCAAAAAAGCGAGTGAAGGTACCATTGAAGTCATTATTTATGATGATAATGGAATGGAACAAGGTAGAACAACTGCCAATTCCAGGTTTGAGTATGAAACTAAAAGACTAGTTACCACTCTGGTAGGGAGCGTTGATGAAAAAGGTGAATATGAAATAAAAGATGGACCTTTTGGTAATGCGGGAGGGATAGCTAAAATTGGATGGCTATCTTTTGATCCTAAGAACGCAAACCACCTCTACTTAGTGGGTGACCAAACTGCGGCTCGTTTGATTGACTTAAAGAATAAATACCTGAGTACGCTCTACGTGGATGGCGGACTAGGAGGTGTAATGTATCGAATGCGCTCAATTTCCTGGACACTTACAGCCGATACCATGATTGTTTCCACTTGGAGGAGCAGCACTCCCCAGAGCAATGCTATTCTTACTCGAAATAACGAATTTAAAACCTCTCCTTTTCTTATAACCGGGACAAGAAGATGTTCAGGGTCAGCCATTCATCCAGTGAACGGTGAATTATATATTGGTGACTCTGAAAGTGGGAGCATTTATCATTACGATATTGACACTCAAGTAACAAGCCCTGCATTATTCCAGGTTCAATCCACCGATACTGACTTCAAAATTGTGATACATCCGAGCGGGAACTATGCTTATCTGTGCCTTGCCGACAAAGGAACTATTATGAGAACAGATTATGACTGGGAAACTAAAAGATTAACAACTCCTTACGTTTTCTGTGGTGACCCCAGTAACAAGGGGTGGGCAGATGGAGTAGGGAAAAGAGCCCGTCTGGAGGCACCATTTCAGGGTGTTTTTGTAAAAAATCCCGAATATGCCGGAAAAGTAGATGAATATGATTTCTATTTCTGTGACCGTGGAAATCATTGTATAAGAAAAGTAACTCCAGAAGGAATCGTTTCCACATTTGCCGGACGCGGAAGTGTGAGTGCCAATAATGCAGTAAATGGTTATGTGGATGGTGATTTACGTGAAGAGGCTCGTTTTGATAATCCTGAGGGTATTGCATATGATGCGCTTAACGACATTTTCTATATCGGGGATACTGGAAATCATCGCGTTCGTAAAATAGCATGGGAGGATTAATGAATGATAAATACCAAATTAAAACAATTAAATGTTCATTTTTTTAACAAACATTCACGGATTATGAAAAGATTTTTAATCATTTGTTTCCTGTTTCTTGGATTCTCCATAACTATACTATCACAGGAAACCATTGAAGTGACAGGTATAGTAGTTGACAATACCAATGAACCTTTGATCGGAGTTAATATATCCATTAAAGATGCTCCTGGTCTGGGAACAGTTACAGATATTGACGGAAGATATAAAGTCAAGGTAAACACGTATCAGCATCTGATTTTTTCGTATTTGGGTTTCGAAAAACAAGAAGTAATTGTAAAAGAAAATGTTATCAATGTTACGTTGCTCGAATCAGAAGGCGATATGTTATCGGAAATTGTTATAACAGCTACTGGAGCACAGGAAAAGCTCACTGTAACCGGAGCGATTGCTAATGTGGATGTGCAATCATTAACATCTAATCCATCGGCTAATATTGCGAATTCACTTGCAGGAAATGTGCCTGGTATCATTGCTATGCAAACATCAGGGAAACCGGGTAGCACAGCTGAGTTCTGGATACGTGGAATATCCACTTTTGGAGGAAATTCTGCTGCACTGGTTTTGGTAGATGGATTTGAAAGAGACCTGAATGAAATCAACGTGGAAGATGTGGAGTCATTCTCTGTATTGAAAGATGCCTCAGCGACCGCCATTTACGGATCTAAGGGAGCAAATGGTGTAATCCTGGTTAATACCAAACGTGGTAGTACAGGCAAAATAAATATAAATGGCAAGATGGAGACCATGTACAGTCAACTTACTCAAATGCCTGATTTCATTGATGGGGTGCATTACGCTACTATGGCTAACGAAGCTCGACTTACACGAAACCAGGTATTACTTTATCAACCAGATGAGATAGACCTTATGCGTATGGGTTTAGACCCGGATCTATACCCTAATGTGGACTGGAAGAACGTATTATTGAAAGATGGAGCCATGACCTACCGCGCGTCAATGAATTTAAGCGGAGGAGGAAATACGGCACGATATTATGTCTCGGGTAGCTACATTGATCAGGGAGGTATGTATAAGGTGGATGATGCGTTAAAAGATTATGATACCAATGCAAACTACAAAAAATGGAACTATCGCTTGAATACTGATGTCGATATTACGAAGACAACTATGTTAAAAGTTGGAGTTGCTGGTTCACTGGAGAAATTTAATGATGCTGGACTTGGAAGTGACTACATATGGAACTCGCTGATGGGATATAATCCTGTCTCCAGTCCGGTTTTATACTCAAATGGATATGTACCGGCTTTTGGTACAGGAGACCGTACAAACCCATGGGTTCTAGCAACCATGACAGGGTATCAGGAGACTTGGAAAAATAATATCCAAACCAATATCACCGTTGAACAAGAACTTGATTTTATAACCAAGGGCATGCATTTTACTGGTAAATTTGGTTACGATACAGAAAATGAAAGTGAGATAATTCGTGAAAAATTGCCTGAACAATGGAAGGCTGAACGTTTTCGTAACAACGGAGAGATTATATACACCCGGGTTACTACTGTGCAGGAAATGTCTCAGAGGAGTATTTCAAAAGGTAAACGCAACGAATTTCTCGAAGCAAATCTATATTATGATCGAAGTTTTGGAGATCACAATCTAGGTGCGACAGCTAGATATAGTCAATCGGCAAAAACGCAGACTGTTAATATTGGTAATGATTTTAAAAATGGGATTTCTCTCCGCAACCAGAGTCTGGCTGGTCGTTTTACTTATCGTTATCAATATCGTTACTTCCTTGAGTTTAACTTTGGATATACAGGTTCTGAAAATTTCGCTTCTGGTCATCGTTACGGATTCTTTCCTGCATACTCGGGAGGTTGGAATATAGCAGAAGAGTCATTCATTAAAGACAACGTTGAATGGCTAAATATGTTTAAAGTGAGGTTTTCTTATGGAAAAGTAGGAAATGACAACTTGAATACACGTTTCCCATACTTATACACAATATCTGAAACAGATGGATACAGATATGCAGATGTGAATGGTGGAGTAAATAATTATAGCGGTTTATACATTTCAGAGCTTGCTTCACCAACCATATCGTGGGAGGTCTCCACCAAAAAAGATATTGGAGTTGACTTATCTTTATTTAATGACAAGCTTTCTCTTACAGCCGATTATTTTGATGATTATGTGGAGGGAATTTTCATCAGACGTAATTATCTTCCTTCAATGCTGGGGTTGAGCAGTAGTCCCTATGCAAATGTTGGGAGGACCAGAAACAGCGGCTACGATGGTAATTTTAAGCTACAGCATAGAGTGGGAAATGTAAATCTTACCATACGTGGAAATGCAACATATGCAAGAAATAAGGTATTGGAGAAAGACGAAGAAAATAATTATTACGCTTACTTGATGGAGAAAGGTTATATGATGGATCAAGCCAAAGGTCTGATAGCACAAGGGTTGTTCAAAGATTATGATGATATCCGTAACAGTCCCACACAATCTTTTAATAACTTCCAGGTAATGCCTGGTGATATAAAATATCAGGATGTGAATGGTGACGGAGTGATAGACGATAACGATATTGTAGCTATTGGAACAACTACAAAGCCGGGTTTTATATACGGAATGGGCTTATCTGCTCAATGGAAAGGATTTGATGTGAGCGTTTTGTTTCAAGGATCAGGAAATTCTTCATTCTTTATCAATGGTTCCAACACATACATGTTCAGTTCAACCTCAGGTTGGGGCAATATATTCACCGATATGGCGAACTCTAATCGTTGGATTTCAGCCGATATCTCCGGAGATCCTTCTACCGAAGATCCCAATGCTGAATACCCACGTCTGAGCTACGGAGGGAATGCCAATAATTATCGTGCTTCAACATATTGGTTGCGTAACGGATCATATCTACGTTTGAAAACCCTTGAAATTGGTTATACTGTACCTAAGCAATTAACTAATAAAATTAGTACGAATAATGTAAGGGTATTCTTAACAGGGACAAACCTTCTCACTTTTTCAGGTTTCAAATTATGGGATCCGGAGATGGGTAGTTCAAATGGTATAAAATATCCATTATCCAAAATCCTGACATTAGGTTTAACTATTAATATTTAAGAACATTATGAAGTGTAAATATATTATTATATCAATCGTATTTGGAACAATGCTATTATTTAATTATTGTTCTGACTATCTGGATTCCGATTACCTTTTCCAGGATCGAATATCCATTGAAGATGTGTTCAAGAGTGAGGATTATTCGAGAGAATGGCTGGCTAACACATATTATTATCTCGGGCATGGATACCTCTCAGATGTGGCAAGCAAAGAATGGATTCCATTCAACTTTGCCGATGATATGTATTTTGGCGATCGTACCGATGCATATAAAATGTGGAAAAACGGAGAATATTCAGAAAATGGGACTTTAGGAACATCTCCAAGCTCTGGCAGTAATATAAGTAATATCACTTCCAACGTATGGACTGATGCTTATAAGGGTATTCGTCAAGCTTCGATTTATTTGCAGAATATTCACTTGAATGAGGAGATGTCATTGCATGAAATTGCAACCACTAAAGCTGAAGCGCGCTTCCTTAGAGCATATTTTTACTGGCATCTGCTTCGTTTATTTGGACCTATACCTGTTTTGCCAGATGAAGGTATAGATTATACATTGAATTATGACGAAGTGGCAATGCCACGTAATACATACGAAGAATGTGCTGATTTTATTTCAAATGAATTGGTGCTTGCAGCTAAAGATCTTCCTTTACACCAAGATCAGTTAAGTACTGCTCGTCCATCACGTGGTGCAGCGTTGGCTTTGAGAGCCAGGGTTTTAATATTTGCTGCAAGTCCGTTAGCGAATGGAAAAGCAGGTAGTCTTGTTTCGGAACTACTTGATGATGAGGGACGGCAATTATTGTCGGCGACTTATGATGAAACAAAATGGGCCAAAGCAGCGGGGGCAGCTCGCGATGTAATGGAATTGGATGTTTATGACCTATATACTACTGGTGTCAGAGAAAGTGAAGTGCAAGGATATCCCGCGACCATTCATCCTCCCGTTACTCCTGAAAATGAGGAGTTCTCCAATGCTAATTGGCCTAATGGTTGGAAAAATATTGATCCATTCGAATCCTATCGTACTCTTTTTAATGGCTCTATATCACTTTATGGTAATGTTGAACTCATCTTTACCCGAGGCCAGAATGTGGTTAATCCCGGTATGAATCGTATGATCATACACCAATTACCAGTTGAAGGTTCGGGTAACAATACGCACGGTTTGACATTAAAACAAGCTGATGCCTATTATATGAACAACGGAGATGATATGCCTGGTAAGGACCGTGAAATTGGTCGGGGAGATGGCAGTGAGCGACTTATGGGATATGTCAGTAACGATGCAGCCAGTCTGGAGAGATACAAACCATTGAAAGCAGGTGTATCCCTGCAGTTTGCCGACCGTGAGCCTCGGTTTTACGCATCAGTAGCTTATAACGGCGCATTTTGGTACTTATTAAATGAAACACTGGAAACAAAGAGAAACCAGCAGGTATTTTATTATCGCGGCTCTGCTAGCGGATATTCAAACGGTACTGCCTGGCTTCGTACAGGCATTGGTATTATGAAATATATTCACCCCGAAGACACCTATTTGAATCAGACTTCCGGTAACTTCGTAAGCAAAACCGAACCAGCAATCCGCTATGCTGATGTTCTCCTCATGTATGCAGAAGCACTGAATGAACTGAGTGAAAGTCATAACATCTCCTCATGGGATGGTAGAGAAACTTATATCATCAGTCGCAATGTGGATGAGATGAAAAAAGGTATTCGTCCGGTGCGTATAAGAGCCGGACTCCCTGATTATAGAGATGAAGTTTATAATAATCAACTTGAATTCCGTGCCAAACTGAAGCGTGAGCGTCAAATCGAACTTATGGGAGAAGGACATCGCTATTTCGATTTGCGTCGATGGATGGATGCACCGCTGGAAGAGTCTCAGCCTATTTACGGATATAATGTTTATGCTACTGTTGAACAACGAGATATATTTCATACGCCGGTAATAGTAACTTCGTTGCCTACAACTTTCTCCAAAAAGATGTGGTTCTGGCCTCTCAGTCACACTGAATTAAAAAGAAATAAACGCCTTACCCAAAATCCTGGTTGGACGTATGGAGATTAACATAAACCCAATAAATTGAAAAAAAATCGTATGAAACACCCAAAAGAATTATTTTCAAACAAGAACATGATTAGAACGAGTTCCATACAAATTTATGTAAATAATATTTCAATCTTATGAAAAAAATAAATATTCTATTATCGTTTATGACTGCATTGATCGTGTGCGTGTCATGCAATAACGATTGGGAAGATGAACAATTTATGAATCTGGTCTCTTTAAAAGCTAGACCTAACGCCCAGGGTGTTACACCCATCTACTTGCGTTACAAGGAGAATGGCAATGTGGATTATCAACTCCCGTTGATTGTCAGCGGATCAACGAAGAATGAGAAAAACATGTCCGTGAGTTTAGCAGTAGATTCCGATACTCTGGTAGCGTTGAATGAAGAACGTTTCAGTTCCCGTACCGAATTATATTTTAAGGAACTTACATCTCAATATTTTTCGATGCCTCAGACAGCTAGTATCTTGGCTGGAGATAACAAAGGATTACTGCCGATTTCATTCAAATTTTCTGAGTTGGACTTGGTGGAGAAATGGGTCCTTCCTATCACTATCGTAGACTCCTCGGATGGAAGTTACAATGTGAATATGCGTAAAAATTATCGGAAAGCATTATTGCGTGTTTTCCCATTTAACGATTATTCAGGGAATTATAGTTCAACCGCTTTTATGGTGTTTTTCAAAGGAAGTACAACCGGAGGTATTTCAACTGATACAAAGGTTGCCTACGTTGTGGATGAAAACACTGTTTTCTTCTATGCAGGACTTATTGATGAAGATCGGTCAGATAGGAGACATTATAAGATCTACGTGCGGTTCAATGATGATGAAGGCCAAACATTGACAATCTATGCCGATAATCCCAATATTAACCTGAATGTAATTGGAACACCTGTTTATTCGATTACCGAAAGCATGGATGAAACCCTGCCATACCTAAAAAAAAGGAACATCATACTTGATATAGAGTACGAGTATACCGATTATACAACAGTAGAAGGCCTTAATGTCGATTACCATGTTGTGGGATCATTGGCATTACAACGAAAAATTAATACGCAAGTACCCGATGAAGATCAAGCCATAATCTGGGATTGAAAAATGAATAATGACAGATTATTAATCCAAAAATATATTATCAACAAATGAACAAATTTAGCATACTTTTAATTTTTTTATTCATTACATTAACGTCCTTCGCTTCAGAAGTGAGACCAGTAAAGAATCTTATCGTAATGATTCCTGACGGCACATCAATCAGTGTTTACTCGGCTGCCCGATGGTTTAAGTTCTACAATGGGGTAGGGGAAAGTCTCAACGTAGACCCTTACTTCTCTGGCACAGTAACTACATTTTCCTCAAATGCACCCATAGGTGACTCGGCACCCACAGGCTCGGCATACGCCACCGGCGTGCTCCAACAAACGGGAAATGTAGCCATTCATCCTGAGACGTCTGAAAATGATCTATTTCCTGTTGACGTTACACGTACCTGGCAACCGGCAGCCACCATCCTTGAAGCTATGAAGATAGAGAAGAAAAAGGCTGTAGGACTGGTTGTGACCTGCGAGTTTCCCCACGCTACACCGGCAGATTTTTCTGCACACCACTATAAACGTAGCAACTACAAAGTTATAGCACCCCAGATGGCGTATCAAAACCTGGATGTGCTCTTCGGTGGTGGTAATAGCATTCTTACAGACGACATTAGAAAGCATTTCACTCAAAGTGGCACTACGTTGCTAAGCAATGATAAACAGGCTTTCCTCGACTTCAAAGGTGAGAATAAGGTATGGGCTCTCTTTGGTGAGAAAGCACTCCCTTATAATATCGACCGGAATCCTGATAAGGTGCCCTCGATTGCTGAGATGACTGGAAAAGCTATTGAATTGCTATCGAAAAAAGAAAATGGTTTTTTCCTGATGGTGGAAGGTAGCCAGGTGGACTGGGCTGCACATGCCAATGACGCAGCTACAATGATTAATGAGTATCTTGCTTTCGATGAGGCGGTGGGAAAGGCGATCGAGTTTGCCAAAGCTGATGGAAACACGGCAGTGGTGATTCTCTCCGACCATGGTAATAGCGGTTTTTCCATCGGAAGCAATCGCTGCGGTGGCTATGACCGTCTTTCACTGGAACAGATCTTCGGTAATGTCTCTGGTTACAAGCTAAGCAACAACGGACTTGAGTCGATCTTGATCGATACGCCAAAAAACCAGTTCAAAAGCGTCTTCAAAGAGTATACTGACGTTGAGCTTACCGATGAGGAACTGGAGTTATTGCTGTCATCAAAAAACTACAAGGAGGCTGATCAGACCAAAGTGGAAACTAGCAATAATCTGGCACACAACATTCGGAAAATACTCAACGAACGTACATGTTTTGGTTTTACAACGGGTGGTCATACTGGCGAAGAGGTGTTGATTGCAGCATACCACCCGCAGGGAGATGTGCCCCGTGGCAATATACGTAATACCGAACTGAACCGTTACCTCCAGGATGTGTGCGGATTAGATAATTCTCTTCAGGAATTGTCTGACCGCATCTTTGTAAAACATACCGAAGTGTTCCATGGCATGAAATACTCTATCAATAGGGATGATGCTGACTTTCCTGTACTGAATGTTATAATAGGAAAAACCAGCCTGGAGATCCCAGCTTTCTCATCCGTGGCTAGAAAGAATGGTAAACCTTTTGATATCGGATCGGTGGTGGTCTATATCGATAAGAACGATACATTCTACCTCCCAGCATCTTTAGTTGACTTACTTTAAGGATAAGATTTATTTCAAAGTTTTTTTATCTCGATATTTGTTCATTGATATCTCATCAAACAGCAAGTTAATTGCTTGTTTGATGAGATAATCATTAGAGGCACGTGCTTATCTACCTCAAAATATTAGCGAATTTTAGGTAACAGCTTAATCTAAATTAAACATTTAAGCATTTACATTTAATGTTTACATAACTATATTCTAATTGATTAAATTGTTCCTTTTTTATTTTAAAGAGAGGTTTTTTATTTTAAAAAGAGGTCTCGTCGGGCCAGGGGCATAGTTTGCCAGTGGCTTTAAATGTGGGGCGTTGAGCATCGGCTTGGCGTAAGAATTTTCCGAGATCCTGAGAAAGCTTTTGTACAATATCAGGGTTTTGATGCGACAGATCTTTCTCTTCTCCGATATCATGAGCAATATTGAAAAGTTCTT
>Ga0209075_1002430_pt1 | contig 16426 bp, 13 predicted proteins | sample Stecom2011_FD_187523 | JGI IMG/M metagenome (GOLD analysis project Ga0209075, IMG submission 187523) | Agricultural soil microbial communities from Utah to study Nitrogen management - Steer compost 2011 (SPAdes) (version 2) | ecosystem: Environmental > Terrestrial > Soil > Agricultural land...
CTTGGTTAAATTCCTATATTGAGGAAGTTGCTTTAAATTCTCAAAACTTAGCTCCTCTCTAAGCTTTTGCTTAGCCTTTTCTATTCTATGTAGTGGGAGCTTCTCCATGTTCATAATTTTTAACTTCGGCTGTTTTGCTTGCTAGGTTGACAGTTAACCCCAAAGAGACCATTTCTATTATTGTTCCGGAATCTGAACAGTCCCATAGTATTTTCTAATTCAAGCACCTTTTTGATGCGTTCGTATTTCAAAATTAGAGCAGAACAAACGAAGGATTTCCGCAATGGATCGTAATCACTCGGAATGAGTCGCAATTAATCGTAATTAGTCGGGATTTTGAAATAGATTGATCTGACTCGAATTTGCAAGAGTGGAAATCACTGAAAGTCAACAATACCGCATCTTACTTCATCTGACTTCATCATGTGACAACCTAACTTCATCACCACGTCATCTAACTTCACGAGTGAAATCTAATTTAATAAGGGGTAAATACCCGAAAATATGAGTGATTATTCACCAATTTATATTATTTTCAAAGCCTAATAATTCATTTGAAGGTATGAACCGCATTAAAGAAGTGCTGCAAGAAAAAGGAATTAAACAAGTTTGGTTATCCGAAAAGTTGGAAAAGAGTTTCAATATGGTGAACGAATATTGCAACAACAAACGCCAGCCAAGTTTGGAGGATTTGAACCGAATTGCGGATATACTGGACGTGGATGTTAGAGATTTGATAAAAAGCAATAAATAGTATGAACTTAGATACACAGAGCTTACAACCAATCATCAACTTTATCTGGACAGTGGCAGATGATGTGTTGATTAACAAATACCTTGAAAATCAATATCAGGATGTTATTCTTCCTATGACGGTATTAAGACGATTGGATTTGGCACTTGAGCCAAGCAAGGATAAAGTCTTGAAAACGTACAATGAGTTCAAAGGGAAATTAGACAACCTTTCGGGGTTATTGACAAGTGAACAACACGGTTCGGGATTGGCTTTTTACAATACCAGCCAATATACTATGAAGAAGTTGTTGGATGATCCAAAAAATATTGACGCTAACTTATTGGATTACCTCAATGGCTTTTCAGAAAATGTACAGGACATCATTTCCAAATTCAAGTTCAGAAACCAATTAGAACGATTTGAAGAAACAGGAATTACCTTTTCATTAATTGAAAAATTCTGCAATCCAAAGGTTGAATTGAGCCCAAACAAAATCTCGCCAATGGCAATGGGATACATGTTTGAGGACTTAATTAGAAGATTCAATGAAAAGACCAATGCAGCAGCAGGACGTCACTTTACACCTCGTGAGATTATTGAGTTAATGACACATTTGGTGTATTTACCAGTAAAAGACAAAATTCAAAAGGGAACCTATTTGGTATATGATCCTTGCGCTGGTTCGGGAGCTATGCTGACACAATCTAAAAAGTATGCAACTGATCCGGATGGAGAAATAAAATCAAAAGCTACTTTTCATTTGTATGGACAGGAGAACACGAGTGAAATGTACGCAGTTTGTAAATCTGACATGTTATTGAAAGGAGAAGACCCTGACAAAATAAAGTTTGGTTCTACCTTGAGTGAATATGGTTTTGATCCTGATTTAAAATTCAACTTTATGTTGACAAACCCTCCTTATGGAACGAGTTGGAAACAAGATCAGGAAAATCTGAATGTTGGAACAGGTAAAAAGGTAGAAATCAATGACAGACGATTTAACCTACCCATCAAGAACTTCAAAGGTAAACTGGAAACCACTTGTTTAACTTCTCGCAGTAATGATGGACAGCTGATGTTCATGTTGCACATGCTTTCCAAAATGAAAGATCCAAAAGATGGAGGTAGTCGAATTGCTTCAGTTCATAATGGATCTGCTTTATTTACGGGAGATGCAGGAAGTAGTGAAAGTGGGATAAGACAATACATCATAGAGAATGATTTATTAGAGTGTATCATTCAATTACCGAATGACATATTTTACAACACGGGAATCGCTACATACGTTTGGATAATCAGTAACGATAAGGAAGCAAAAAGAAAAGGTAAAGTCCAATTGATTAATGCTTCTTCCGATCGTTTTTATCGTAAAATGCATAAACCTCTAGGGAACAAAAGCAACGAATTAGTCCCTGATCACATGGAGGAAATTCAGAAACTATATTTTGACTTTGAAGAAAATGAGTACAGTAAAATCTTCACAAATGAAGAATTTGGTTTTTATCAAATAATAGTGCATCAACCTGAAAAAGATGAGAATGGTGCTATAATAAAAGATAAAAAAGGACAACCTAAGTCAGATAAAGATCTGAAAGATTCTGAAAATGTACCTATGACAGATAGTATAGAGGATTACTTTAAAAGAGAGGTGCTCCCTTTTACACCAGACGCGTGGTATGATAAAACCAAAATGAAAGTGGGGTATGAAATTGCATTCGGTAAATATTTCTATCAACCTAGAGAACTTCGTTCTTTGGAGGACATTGCAACGGATATACTGAAATTAGAACAGGAAACAGAAGGATTACTTCAGGAAATCATTGACTAATGAATAGGTATAAGCAATACGAAAGTTATAAAGAAAGTGACATTTCTTGGTTGGGTGAAATTCCTAAACATTGGGAAGTACGTTCTTTTAAAAATATTCTAATAGAACGAAGCGAAAAGAATGATCCAATCAAGAGTACAGAGAGGCTATCATTATCAATAGACAAGGGAGTTACTTTGTACTCTGAAAAAACAACAAATCTGGATCGTTTTAAAGATGATTTTACTCAATATAAGTTGGCTCACGAAGGAGATTTGGTACTTAACAGCATGAACATGATTGTTGGTGCAGTAGGAGTATCCAAATACTTTGGTTGTGTAAGCCCAGTTTACTATACTTATTTTGGAGGTACAAACAATGGTAATTCTACGAAGTTCTATGAATACTTATTCAGAAGTAAAATTGTACAAGGAGTTTTGTTTAGTCTTGGAAGAGGTTTGATTGCTATTGATAGAGGAGAAGGTAAATACAATACTTTGAGGTTGAAAGTTTCGAGAACTGATTTACGGTCTTTGAAATTGCCACTTCCCCCTCCTGACGAGCAGATGCAATTAGTCAACTTCCTCGATTACAAACTTGCTAAAATCAACCGCTTTATTCGTAAGAAAAAGCAATTGATCAAGTTGCTCAATGAGCAAAAAGCAGCGATTATCAATCAAGCCGTCACGAAAGGGTTAGATCCTAATGCACCAATGAAAGATTCTGGTATTGAGTGGTTAGGAGAAATTCCTGAGCATTGGGAGATTAAGAAATTAAAGTATTCTGTCAGATTAAATACTCATCGAGAATTTGACAATATTGGAAATTCAGATATTAAACTAGCACTGGAGAACATTGAAGGTAAGACAGGAAGGATTTTAGAATTGTCGAATAACTCGTTTGAAGGAATCGGAACAATTTTCAAAGACGGGGATGTGTTATTCGGAAAACTTAGACCTTATCTAGCGAAAGTCGTAGCTCCTGATTTTGAAGGGAGTTGTGTAAATGAAATATTGGTATTGACTCCAGATACAACAGTTTGGAATGCAAAATTTTTGAAATACAGAATGCTTGCTGCTGACTTTATTTCAATTGTAGATAATTCAACTTATGGTGCTAAAATGCCTAGAGCAAGTTGGAGTTTTATTGGAGCTCTTAAAATAAGTCGTCCACATATTTCAGAACAAATTGAAATTGTCAACTCAATTGAAACAGAACATGCAATTATCGATAAATTAATTTTTAAAGTTAATAATGAAATTTCTGTTGTTGAAGAATACAAAACAGCTTTAATTGCTGAAGCAGTTACCGGAAAGATTGATGTGCGTGATTTTGTTATTCCAGATGTCAATGAAGAGCAGGAAAGCTATGAAGATCCCGATAGCTATCGGGAAGAAGAAGAAGAATTAAATATGGTGGCCGAAGATGATCCTTCCTACCAAAATGAAGCCCTCGAAGAATGAAAAAGAACCACTATACACATGAAGAGTTGATGCAGATGGCTATTGATGTCATGAACAAAAGCATTAATGAACCAAGACCTGATGGTAAAGTCCCTCCTAAAGTAGGTGCTGTCTTACTTTTTCCAGATGGAAGAATAGAAACTGCTTATCGGGGCGAATTACGGGAAGGTGATCATGCTGAATTTACCTTATTAGAAAGGAAATTGGCTAATGAAAATGTAGAAGACTGTATATTATACACGACACTGGAGCCATGTGTTGAACGCAATCCACCAAAAGTGCCATGTTGTCGCAGAGTGACCAATGCTAGAATCAAAAAAGTATTTATCGGTATTGAAGACAAAGACCCCAAAGGAAATGGAATTAGACATTTGGAGAAACACGGTGTGGAATATAAAATGTTTGACCGTGAATTTCAACGCATTATTGAGGAGGAAAATAAAGACTTCCTGAAGCAAGCCTTGCAAAGAAAAGAAGAAGCAGAACAAGAAGAGGACTTGAGAACATCTATTGAACTTCCAATTGCCAATTATGATCGAAGTAAATTCTCAGATGAGGCGCTCCAAAAGTTTATAAAGGAGGCTAATTTGGACTTCAAGTCAACTGATGAAGCATTTCTCGAGTATCTGGCTGATTTTGGAGCAATGGAATGGGATAAAGAAAAACAACATTTTGTACCAACAGGAGTTGGTATTTTGCTTTTCGGAAAGAATCCTAGATCAAAATTCAAAAATGCAGTATTAAAAGCGCATGTTTCCTATGGTGGAAGTAAAATCGAACCCAAAGATTTTGATCAGGCATTAGTGCTTTTGCCCGATCAAATTGAAGAGTGGCTTAAAAAGGTATTGCCTTTATCAAAAGACACAAGCGGATTTAAAAGAAAAGATATTCCGGACTTTCCAATTGGGGTTCTGCGTGAAGCCATTGTCAACGCATTGGTGCATAGAGATTATGAAATTGAAGGCGCAAAGTGCGAGATTAAAATAGATGAAAATAAAATCATTGTTACAAGTCCCGGTAAACCACTACCTGCAATCACGTTAGATGAATTGAATACGTTTGAGGCTCCTTCTTTAAGCAGAAATCATATCATTACGTATGCTTTTAGTTTAATGGATTATGTGGAGGAGAAAGGATTTGGAATGAAAACGTTCAAGTCTTTGAATAAAGAATATGGTTTACCTATTCCAAAATATTCGTTCAAAGAACCGTTTTTAACCCTAACCTTTCCAAGAACGACTGAAGCAGTGAAAGAAGTGGTTGGAAAAAGCGGAATAGATGATTTGAGTTCAGAAGACTTGAAAAACTTTGAGATATTCCGGGAAAAAAGACCTGTTTCTAAAGCTGAATTTGTAGCATTCAGTGGATTGGCAACACGGACAGCAGAACGTTATTTAAAAGAATGGGCTGATTCTGGATTATTAATAAAAGTTGGTTCAGGCCCAAGTACTAAATACAGAATGAATGAATAGTTATCTCGCCATTTATTCGCCAAAGTGGCGAGATAAGCTAATTGAAATATTTAATTACAAGTGTATCTCGCCAAATTCTCGCCAAAGTGGCGAGATAGAAAGTACTATTATCAATTGAGGGAATAGTTGAGGGGATAACTGAGGGAATAATAAAGGATGTAAAGGGAAAATCGGAGATACAAATAATATTATTTGGCATTAATTTGAACTAAAAATGACCACTAACATAAAAGAAAACGGATTTGAAAAGCATATAGTTGACTATTTGGTAGATAGCAATGGTTATGTTGAGCGACCAAATACCCACTACGATAATGTCAGCTGTATTGATGAGGAATTGCTATTTCAGTTTTTGGAAGTGACTCAACCCAAAGCAGTTGAAAAGCTAAAAAACTATCATAAAGACCTTTTCCGCCAGAAGATAGTTAAACGTTTGAATGATCAAATCAAGCAAAAAGGAATTATCGAAGTACTGCGCAAAGGAATTGTAGATGGTTTTACCGATACTAAATTACGTCTGTTTTTCGATAAGCCTGTTTCATCCTATAATCAGGATGCAAATAAACTTTATCAGGCGAACATTTTTTCGGTTATGCGTCAAGTCTATTTTTCTCCTAATAACAGAAAATCGCTAGATGTTGTAGCTTTTATTAATGGCTTACCAGTCATTAGTTTCGAACTAAAAAATGAGTTAACAAAGCAGAATGTAGAACATGCCATTAAACAATACAAAACCGATCGCGATCCAAACGAGGAGTTATTTCGCTTTGGACGTTTGGTGGTCAACTTTGCAGTTGATACTGAAGAGGTTTGGATGTGTACAGAATTAAAGGGACAGAGTTCATTCTTTTTAACTTTTAATCAAGGTTATCAAAATGGCGCAGGAAATCCACCAAAAGAGGGCATCAGAACCGATTATTTGTGGAAAGAAATCCTAACGAAAGATAGTCTTACCGATATCATTCAGAACTTTTCTCAAATCATTTCGGAAGAAAAAGAATACACGGATGCAAAGGGGAAGAAACGCACCAAAACAGTTCAAAAACTCATCTTTCCTCGTTTTCATCAAATCACGGCTGTTCGAAAATTGTTGGCTGATGCTCGAGAAAATGGTGCAGGTCAAAAATACTTGATACAACATTCGGCTGGATCGGGCAAAAGTAATTCCATTTCATGGTTAGCGCATCAATTAGTTGGATTATACTCAAAAGGAGGAGATGAAACCATTTTTGATACGGTTATTGTCATTACTGATCGTAGAGTCTTAGATATACAAATTAGAGAAAACATCAAGCAATACCAACAGGTAAAAGGTGTTGTTCAAGCCATTACCGAAGGAAGTAAGCAGTTAAAACAAGCGCTGGAAGAAGGTAAAAAGATCATCATCACCACTATTCAGAAATTCCCACACATTGTAGAGGAAATTGGCGACTTACCGGGAAATAACTTTGCAATCATCATTGATGAAGCGCACAGTAGTTTAAGTGGTCAAATGGCACGTAAACTCAATGAAACGCTTGCAAAATTAGACTTGGATCAAGAAACTCAAGCTGATTTGGATGATGAACTTGAGGACATATTGAGTATGGCAGATGTTGAAGATGCAGAAGAAACTGCAACTGGAGAAGACTTGATTCGAGTAATGGTAAAATCGAGGAAGTTGTTACCTAATGCCAGTTACTTCGCTTTCACAGCTACACCGAAGAACAAAACACTTGAATTATTCGGACTTTCTTATCAAGAAGATGGAAAAACCAAATTCAGAGCTTTTCATTTGTATTCCATGAAACAAGCCATTGAAGAAGGCTTTATCATGGATGTCTTGCAAAACTATACGACTTATCAGAGTTACTATGCGTTACTCAAGAAAATCGAAGAAGATCCGGAGTATGATAAAAAGAAAGCACAGAAAAAACTGAAAGCTTTTGTCGAAAGTCATGAACATGCCATTAAGAAGAAATCGAAATTGATGATTGACCATTTTATGGATGCTGTGATCTGGCAAAAGAAAATGGGAGGAAAGGCAAAAGCCATGTTGGTTACAAGTAGCAGAAAAAATGCTGTGAAATACAAGAAAGCCTTCGATCAATACCTGAAAGACATTCATAGTCCTTACAAAGCTGTCGTTGCATTCTCAGGAGAAATTGATGGAGAATCCGAAAGTTCATTAAATGGATTTTCCAGTTCAACTATTCCGGAAGAATTTGAAAAAGATCAATATCGTTTTTTAATCGTTGCAAATAAGTTTCAAACAGGTTTTGATCAACCTTTGCTGCACACCATGTTTGTTGATAAAAAGCTAGGTGGTGTAAATGCCGTTCAAACACTTTCTCGTTTGAATAGAAGTCATCCTTTGAAGCAAGACACTTTTGTTCTAGACTTTGCAAATAGAGTTGATGAGATTGAAAAAGCTTTTAAACCCTATTTTGAGAGTACTATTTTAGGAGAAGCAACAGATCCAAATAAGTTATTTGACTTAAAAGATGCATTGGATAATTTTCAGGTGTATAGTAAAGAAAATGTGGAAGAATTTTCCAATCGAATATTGGCAAATGTCCCGGTGGATCAGCTACATGCAATTTTAGATGAATCAAGCGACATTTTTAGAAACGATCTGGATGAAGAACAACAAGCTGATTTCAGAGCAAAGGTCAAAACCTATGTTCGTTTATACACTTTCTTATCTCAGATTGTCGAGTTCGAAAATGCTTATTTAGAAAGACTGTACATCTTCTTGAACCATTTACAAAACAAACTTGGAGGAGACAATTCGGTTGATTTGGCAAAAGGAATTCTCGATAATATTAATATGGACAGTTATCGATTACAGTTGGAGGGAACAACAAATATTGCTTTGGAACAAGGTGAAGATTTGAAGCCAATTCCAACTGATATGCGTGGAGGTACTAATGATCCGGAAATTGATAGACTTTCTAGCATCATTCAAACTTTTAATGAACGATACGGTACTGAATTCGAGGATGCAGACAAAGTTCGTCAGATGGCAGAAAATATTGCAGCAGATGTTGCTAAAAATCCGGAATTAATCAGTTCTATTCAACATTCTGATGAACAAAATGCCAGAATTACCAGCGACAAAATTGTTGCAGAAGAATTACTAAAACACATTACAACCAACTTCGATTTATACAAACTTTACTCCGATAACAAAGACTTCAAAGAAGACTTCTCAGCAATGATGTTTGGTGTTGTGAAAGAGATTATTAGTCGTGGGGTAAATGGTGGGGTGTGATTTTTCACAAGATATACTAAATTAAATTATAAGATATTACTGTAATGAATGAAGTAATAAATATAATAGAACTTAATAGCAGATTTGAAGAGTTTCTTCAAAATAGACGCTCCTTAAATAAAGATTTAACCTTTTCTTACAGAAAGAGTAACTATGGAGGAAGATTGGACGAAGGTTATTGGTTTTATGGAAATGAATATTATTTAGCAATTTCATTCTGGTCAGGAATGGATTGGAAAAATAGAACACCCAATATTATTTTTTGTGTACGGAACAATGGTGATATCTGGTTGGAAATAAATGTATCTGATTCTGACAGAAAGAGATTGTTTGTTACACAATTTATTATTCAACAGTTGGGTTTTGAAGAAGAAGGAAGACGATATAAAAAGTTAATCCAAAGAAATTGTGATTTAAATAGTTCTATTGATGAATTAAATGGATTTCTACAGGGGTTAAAACTTGATATCGATAGAATTATCAAAAATGAAGGAGATAAATTTTTTCTTGAAAACGAAAATTCGATAGGATTTATTGATAAAAAGGAATTTAATTCTCGATTTAAAAAAATCAAAAGATATCAGGAAAAACAAGAAGAAGATGTTGAAGAAGTTCGTTCAAATCATTTAAAACCATACAAAATAAAATCCTATCAATTATGGGACTTTGGACCAATTAATCATCTAACAATTGGAGATGTTCCTGAAAATAATCAATGGATGTTTATTACGGGTGAAAATGGTTCGGGAAAAACAAGTTTGCTTAAATCAATAGGAACAACTTTAGGTTATAGAGCAATTGAAAAAGAAAAAATTGAGAAACATCCAGACTTCAAATGTGAGATAGAACTTTATTCGAGCTATCATGATCAAACAGAACTATTTGTTAGAGAAAAGAATTCGGGTATTTCTAATCGAAGACCAAAAACTATAGGGTTGTGTATGTATGGTCCTTATAGGCTAATGAACAGTCACAAACTTAAGCTGAATAAGTATAAATCCTTGTATTCTAAATCAGGTTCTTTTCAGTCATTATTCTCCGATGTGGCACCACTAATTGATTTGGAAAAACAGTTTGAAATATGGAGAAGTACTAGGAAAACAGCAGAAACTTTCAATAAAAGAAAGTATTTTATTCAGTCGATACTTATTGATATTGTTCCAGGGCTTTATGATATTAGATTTGATTATGAAGATGGGAGTAATAAAAAATCTACTAGATACGTAACTCGAAAAAGAGAATTGGGGGATGAGAATGGAGTAAAATGGGAAGAACTATCATCTGGAACTAAAAGTGTATTTTCGTTGATCGTTGATATCATGTTACGTCTTTATGATCAACAACCCAAGATAATAGACCCATCTGAACTACAAGGAATTGTACTAATTGACGAAATAGATCTTCATTTACACCCAAAAGCTCAAAAAGAACTAATAATTAATCTTTCAAAAGCATTTCCTGAAGTACAGTTTATTGTTACTACACATAGTCCTATTCCTCTTCTTGGAGCTCCCAAAAACAGTAGAATATATGTGATGAAGGAAATCGAAGACCAAATTCAGATTATTAGAATGGATGATAAAGTTATGTTTAGCAAAATATTGCCAAATGCCCTTTTGTCATCACCTATTTTTGAATTAGAGGATTTGACTCCTGTTTCTAAAACAAAGGATGAGATTGCCTATTTAGAAGAAGATTATAATAGAGTTGTTTTTTTAGAAAAGCTTGAGAAGGAAGTGAATGATTATTTAACCAATTCACGTCAAAAGGAACTTCTAGAAATTTTCACTAAAAAGGGATAAATAATGAGAGAAGTTAATCGTAGTTATTCAGTTTCTGATATTCCTGATAAATTGAAAGAACAATACACTTTTGATCAGTTGGAGTTAATATCCTCTACGGGAAATAAGTCATTGATTTCTGATAGAATATATAGAGATCCTTATTTTGCGGGAAGTGAAGAAGGAAATCAATCAAGAATAATTGATAAACTTAATATTTGGTACTATGGAAAATGTGCATATTGCGAGCGTTATTACAAGTTAGATGTAGAGCATTATAGACCTAAAGGTGAAATACGTGATTTAGATAATTCTCTAATAAGTAACTCAGGGTATTATTGGCTTTGTTATGAATGGAGCAACTTAATTCCATCATGTATTACCTGTAATAGAGAAGGAGGGAAAAATTCGAAATTCCCTTATATCAATGGAGGGGTGAGACAAAGTGCTCCTTTATTCGATGCAAATGGTACTCTTAATAAATCAAGTTGTAATATTAAAAGTCAAAATCTTTTAAACGAAAGACCTGCTTTATTACACCCTGAAACAGATCAAAATTTTCTTAATTATTTTTCCTTTAAGGTTGATAGTGATTTAAATGGAATAACTATTCAAGGAATTGATCCTATTCAACGTGGACAAGCAACTATTGAAATATGTAAACTTAACAGGGAAGAAACAAGAAGAAGTAGGCTTCAATCAGTCGTTAAACCATTTTCGAACAGTATCAAAGCAACAATAAAAAAGCTTGAATCAGGGACAATCAATCAAAACGAATTCGCAACTTCTGTTAATGTACAAATTCAAAAATTATATGACGATCAAAATGAACCTGATTTAGATTTTGTTTTACTAAGAAAGTTTATAATATCAGACTCAGTCCATTTTGAAAACATAGTTATCCCCTTTATCGTTGATAATTTTAAGCAAATAATGTTGAATGCGTTTAAAAACTATACTCCATTGTAAAGTACTAATTAGTCCAAATCCACTATTCCTATGCCTATCAATAAAAATGCATATTTCAGATACCGATTAATAGACCATCTTCTAAGAATAAATGATTTTGTTAAAACAAAGGATATCATTGAAAAGCTTTACGATCGTCATGATATTTCTGTAGGTGAAACAACTATTAATAAGGATATTAGGGATATGCAAACTGATCTACATGCACCAATTGACTACTGTCACAGAAATAAGGCTTACTATTATCCAGAAAACGTAGAGGATATTTTTCCTGCAATTGATTTACAACCTGAAGAAATTTCAGCATTAACTTTTTATGCAAAAACTTTACAGCAGTATCGAGAATTTGATGTTTTTAAAGATTTTACAAATGCTATTGATAAAATAGTTGATGCTGTAAAAATAAAAACTAGTCAATCTGGTATTGATAATATCATCTTGATCCAACCTGAAAATTTTCCAAAATTTCAAGGCAGTGAATTAATTCCTGAAATTATTACAGGTTTTGACACGAAAAAGAAATTCACGTTTGACTATCAAAAGCACACTTCAGAAATTGCTAAAAATCATGTTGTAACACCAATAATGCTCAAAGAGTTTGATCACTTGTGGTATCTCATTGCAAAAAGGGACGGCAAGGATTATATTACAACATTTGCCCTTGATAGAATTTCAAATTTTAGTATTTCTAATGACAATTGCGAAGATGTGTCCGCATTTAATGCAGATGAGTATTTTAATCATTCATTTGGAATTGCTGTCTTACCTGAAGGCAAGGTAGAAGATGTTATTTTAGAATTTGAAGATTGGAGAGGAAGATATCTCTTATCTTCTCCCATCCATAAATCACAAGAATTACTCGAAGAGAAGAATGGTAAGATTCTATTAAAAATCAAAGTAATTCCATATCACGAGTTATATTCTAAAATCCTTAGTTACGGAAGTCATGTTAGGGTATTAGCACCAGAAACATTAGCGTCAGAGATTAAAGATGTTCTCCAAGAAACGATAAAAAAATACTAAATAAAAATATTTTTTGATGGCGCAAATAGAGTGCGTCATGTCATCTTTTATTTGTAGCGTTAACAATTGTGTAATGCTATAAAACTGAAAAAGATGGCTAAAAAAACTGTCCCTGTAAAGCCTCACAAGAGGTCAACACCTTCACCGGTGCCTAGAAAAAATCCAGATAGTCCAAAACCCGGACCTAAAACCGTTCCGGTAAAACCGCATAAAAGAAGTAAACCTAATTAGGAGCGTAAATAGATTACGTTCATCAAACTTATTATTGAATTATAAATAAGATAATTATGGCAAAAGATTTAATACGATTAAGAAAGATATATGACAAGACTGATGGCTATTGTCATATTTGTCACAAGAAGCTAGCCTTTTCAAATCATGGAATAACAGGAGCAAAAGGAGCTTGGCATATTGAACACAGTATTCCTAAGGCAAAGGGAGGTACAAACCATATGAATAATTTGTTCGCTGCCTGCGTTTCATGTAACATTGACAAAGGGACTTCACATACGAAAACTGCTCGTAGTAAAAATGGTGTTTCTCGTGCACCTTACAGTAGAAAGAAAAAGGAAGAAATAAGACAAGGAAATACTGTGGCAGGTGCTGCAATAGTAGGAGCAATAGGGTTACTAGCCGGACCTGTGGGTGCTGCAATTGGTGCTGTTATTGGCGGAGCATTAGGAAGCGAAAATTCACCTAAAAAATAATTATGGAAAAGGAACGACTACATTTTACAATTGAACGATTTGATCATTATTATGACAGTGTAAATAACAAAAGTAATATTGTATTAGGCTTTGGAACCATCATTTTTGGGAGTTTGATTACAGTTTATCCAGCACTTTCGGATAAAGTCGAATTTACGTGGTTGATGCATTCTTTATTAATCCTTACTTGTGGACTTGGTTTTGTTGCAATGATGATATTAATATTTGCATCAATCCCGCATTTGAAGTCGAACGGAAAATCCGTTCATTTTTTTCACTCAATTTCTAAAATGGGAAAGATTGATTTTTTTAATAAATCAGAAAAGTTGAGTGAAGAAGATGAACTGAAAGATCTTCGAACGCAAGTTTTTCATCTGTCAAATGGCTTAACATCAAAGTTTAAGCAATTGAGAATTGCAATTTACTGCATTGTCTTCCAGATGATTCTCTTAATCCCCTACATCATATTAATTCTTACACATATAAAAACTACTTCAAATGGAAATTTATAAAGATTATCTATCAACCATAAAGTCCGCAATGAATAATGATCCGAGAGCCAATAAAGGATCTTATCTAAATTTTAATGGTTCAAAAGACGAATTGGAAAAAGGATTAAAAAACTTTTTACTTGAATCGAAGGAAAATATACCTCTACCTAGTTTAAGAACTTTTGCTTCTGATTTAGGTCTAACTCCAAACTATAGCCAAGGTTTAGGGTCACATCCAGATTTCAGTCATCTGAAACATTCGGAAAACATTGAAAAGCATTTTATTCTTTCAATGTTTATTGATATAAAAGGTTCTACCAATTTATTTAAAAGATACAGTCCTGAAACTGTACTTGTAATTACTAATACAATTCAACGTGCAGCCATTCATACCTGTCTTATTTTTGGTGGCTATGTCCACCGATTACAGGGAGATGGGCTCTTCGTATATTTTGGAGGTAAACAGATTGAACAACGAAAGGCTGTTGAGCAAGCTTTAAATGCTTCTAGCGTATTCACTTATTTTGTTAAAAATGATTTGAAGGAACTGTTCAACGAGCAAGGAGTTGAAACAATTTTTACAAGAATCGGTATGGACTTAGGAGAAAATGAAGATGTTGTTTGGGCTATGGCTGGGATGGGAGAAATCAGTGAAATCACAACATGTAGTTTACATACAAGCCTAGCAAGTAAAATGCAAGGTTTTTCGGCAAGCAATGGTGTTGTAGTGGGGGATAACATTAAAAAATATATGAATGATGAATTTCTAAACGCTGTTTCAAAACGTACAGGGAAAGAAACTGATCGTTACATTTTTCAAATACCTCAAGAAAATTTTAATTACACTCAATATGATTTTAGTTGGGAGCCATATTTAAAACAGCTTGATTTTGTTGTTACCGATCTAAACGGTAATCTTAGTATGAAACATTCTAGAGTTTCCAGAATTCCAGAGCAAATTAAACCTATTGCTGAAAAAAGTATTCCCTATTATCATTTTCTCTAATCAAATTGAAACTTCAAAAAGATATTGAATTAATAAAGGAAGTATTTCCGAAACTAGGGTATGCAGTGCATAAGAAAAAGAAGTTCATTAAAGGTGATATTGACATTTGTGATGTAGATGGGAATTATTGGGATACCTTTTCTATTGCTGTTCTAATTCCAGAAAAATACCCTTTTGATGTTCCTATACTTTTCGAATTAAGTGAAAAGATACCAAGAGAAGACAAACGTCATATTTCAAAATTAGGACAGTGTTGTGTTGATATTGATCATGAATTACTTCATTGGTCAAAGCGTGGAATTTTAATCTCTGAGTTTATTAAAAGTAAGGTATATCCTTTTTTAGCTAATCAACTATACTACGAAGAAAAAGGTGAATATGCTAATGGTGAATACGATCACTTTTTTAATGGTGTAAAACAGTTCTATGCGACTAAGTTGAATTTACATGACCCTAAAATAATTATTGAAGTAATTAATTTCATACTGGCTAATAAGATTCCCGGTCGGAATGATTTATGTCCGTGTGGTAATAATAAAAAATTTAAGCATTGCCACGAATCAAGTTTTCATTATTTGAAATCAGTAGATCGAAGTAGGCTGTTAAAAGATTTAGGAGAGTTTAATTTAATAATTAATAAAGAATGAAATACGCATTGGTCAATGGTAGTAAAACTCATGCAAAAGATGTGACATCTGGTACAATTGGAAATGATATATGGTTTCCTGAATATGAAGTAAAATCCTGTGTTGGTAAATACCGACAGTATTGGGTATATACAAACGGCAGTCCTAATTTACCAGAGGGATATGAACCTGAATCTGAATGGCATTCAAGTTGGAAAACTTCATTAATTCATGAATTTACAGAAGTTGTGTGTGGTGAAAATAGAGAACACAGAGCTGATATCTTGACAAAGGAATACGCAATAGAGATTCAAAAGAGTAGAATTTGTGGTTTTGCAGTTGACGAAAGAATTAATTTCTACAAGCATCTGACTGATAGAAGGGTTATTTGGATAGTTAATGTTTTTGAACCATGGAAGAATGATAGAATTAAAACTTCTATATCTAAAGATGGCAAAAAGAATCAATTTGACATTACATGGTCGAGGGGATGGAAATGGGTGATAGACATTGCCAAAACAACCAACACACACTTGTTTCTTGATGTCGGAAGTAAAGGGAATAATATTTTGAAGGTTTGGACTTTTGAAGGGAAGCTTAAAGGTTCATGGTTTAAAAAAGTAGATTTTTTTGATGAATTTTTAAAGGAATACTCTTTGCCAGAATTTCAGCAGAATCCAGAATCATTTGTTGACAATCTTAAAAACATTTAGTTTGTTCAAACTACGTAATCGTTGTATGATAACAAAAGATAGGTTTGGCGAGAGGTTGGAAATGAAATAAGCATTAAAAGTACTTTGTACACCTCATATAGCAATTCTAACAAAGGAATAATGTCATCGAAAGAACTTACCAGAAGGGAACTTTATAATCATGTTTGGTCAAAACCATTAACTCAATTAGCAAAAGACTTTGGATTGTCCGATAATGGCTTGCGAAAAATTTGCAAGAAATACGATATACCCTTACCCAAAATGGGACATTGGCAGAAAGTACAATACGGTAAAAAAATAGAGCAAGAAAAGTTGGGGCACTTCGACAAATGGACCAACACAAAAATTACGATCCGTGAATCAGAAGCAGATGAAGAGG
>Ga0209075_1002432_pt1 | contig 16420 bp, 14 predicted proteins | sample Stecom2011_FD_187523 | JGI IMG/M metagenome (GOLD analysis project Ga0209075, IMG submission 187523) | Agricultural soil microbial communities from Utah to study Nitrogen management - Steer compost 2011 (SPAdes) (version 2) | ecosystem: Environmental > Terrestrial > Soil > Agricultural land...
GGCAACAACGGTAACAACGGCCGCGGCAACAACGGCAACAACGGTAACAACGGCCGAGGCAACAACGGCAACAACGGTAACAACGGCCGCGGCAACTAAGTGCAAGATTTGTTGCACCCCTCTCTGCCAACTATTTGGCGGAGAGGGGTTTTTATGATGTTTTACCTATGTTTGCTGGATGGTACGTTTTTTGCTATAAATTAGGGGGCAACATAATTATAATAAGGCAAAGGAGTGTTGGTTGTGACTGTAAAGGTAGTACATTGGGGTCTTGGCGCCATGGGTGGCGGCATGGCCAAGCTGCTGGACACTAAGACTGGTGTAGAGAGTGTAGGTGCCATCGATGCTGACCCCAACAAGCAGGGTAAGACCATGGCCCAACTTCTGGGTGTAAAGAGTCAGGCAGTCGTCAGCAATGATCCTGGCCAAATATTGGCCAAGGATGCCGATGTGGTCCTCATCGCCACCGGTTCATTTACCAAGGAGGTCTATCCCCAGCTGGTTCAAGCCATCGAGGCCAAGAAGAATGTGATTTGCATTGCCGAAGAGATGGCTTTCCCCCGCCAGCAGGAGCCCGAATTGGCAGAAAAGATCGACAAGCTGGCCCGGGAAAACAATGTCACCGTCCTGGGCACTGGCATCAACCCTGGTTTTGTCCTGGACCTGCTCATCGTGGCCATGACCGGCGTTTGCTTTAATGTTACCGAAATCAAGGCATCCCGGATTAATGACCTCTCGCCCTTTGGTCCCACCGTCATGAAAACCCAGGGCGTGGGCACCACTCCCAAAGATTTCGCCGCCGGCGTTGAGGCTGGCACCATTGTGGGTCATGTGGGTTTCCCTGAGTCCATGGCCATGATCGCCTCAGCCCTGGGTTGGGAATTGGATGAAATCAAGCAGACTAAAGAGCCCATCATTGCCAAAAAATATCGGGAGACTCCCCATGTCAAGGTGGAGCCGGGTATGGTTGCAGGTTGCCGGCATATTGCCTACGGTATCAAGGACGGCAAGACCCTAATCACCTTGGTCCATCCCCAGCAGGTTCGGCCCGAAAACGAAGGAGTAGAGACTGGCGACTTCATCGAAATACATGGTGAACCCAATATCGATCTCAAGATTCAACCAGAGGTTCCCGGCGGCATCGGTACCATAGCCCTGGCCGTCAACTCCATCCCCAATGTAATTAACAGCAAAGCTGGCCTCAAGAACATGACCCAGCTTCCTGTTCCACCGGCCCTGTTGGCCGATGTCCGCACCCTCATCAATAAATAGGAGGAGATACCGTGACTGAAAATAAGGTGCCTCGGGATACATGGGTAGAAATCCGTCAGGAGATTTTACCCCCCGGTGAAAGGGCACCCCAAGTTCCCGAAGATACTGCCCAGGTTCCGTTGATCATGGTGGTAAAAGGCTTCTTAGAACATGACAGCGCAATGGGTGAGAGGGCCCAGATTCGCACCCTCAGCGGCCGCAAAGAAGAGGGCGAACTAATCCAGGTTTTGCCCCGTCATACCCATGATTTTGGCGACGCTGTTCCCGAACTATTGGAAATAGGGCCACGGGTGCGGGCTATGCTAGAGGGAGGTGAGCCCTGTGAAGGATAATAGTTATCAGGCAGTAATGGCCAGAAACAACGAGATAATGAAGCAGGCAGTGGGCTTGGACTACAGTCGCTTTAGCCGGGGCCGCCTGGCCTTCGATTACCAGGCCATGATGACCGAAGCCGGTTACAGTCTGGAGGAAGTTGTGGCAGTCCAAAGGGAAACCGGCGTGGGCAACACGCCGCTGTATGAACTGCGAAATTTGACTCGACTCGTCCGCCGCACCGCCCCCCAGGGCAAAGGTGCGCGCATCTTCCTCAAGGATGAGGCAGCCAACCCCTCGGGTAGCTTTAAGGCTCGCCGGGCCGCCCTTTCGGTCTACCATGCCGCCAAGGAAGGTTATAAGGGAGTGGTGGCCGCCACCAGCGGCAATTACGGAGCGGCTGTGGCTTCCCAGGCTGCCATGCGGGGCCTAAAGTGCATTATTGTCCAGGAGGCCTTTGACAGCAAGGGTGTGTACCAGCCTGAAATAGCAGAAAAGGGCCGGGCATGTGAGGCCTATGGCGCTGAAGTGCTCCAGCTATCAGTGGGGCCGGAGCTCTTCTATGTGTTCCTGCGTATTTTGGAGGACACTGGGTTCTTTAACGCCTCTCTGTATACTCCCTACGGTATCGCCGGGGTAGAGACCCTGGGTTGGGAGATTGTACAGCAATTGGATCAGCAAGATCTCAAACCCGATGCTGTGGTGGTCACCCACGCCGGCGGCGGCAACCTCACCGGCACCACCCGGGGCCTGCGCAAGGCTGGCTCCAATGCGACAGTGGTGGGGGCCAGCGTCGATCTCAAGGGCCTGCACATGGCCAGCGATACCGACTTCAACCGCAAATCCTTTACCACTGGACATACAGGTTTTGGTGTCCCCTTTGCCACCTGGCCGGATCGGGCCGATGTTCCCCGCAACGCTGCCCGGCCCCTGCGCTATATGGACAGATATGTGACCGTAACCCAGGGGGAGGCCTTCTATGTCACCGAACTTTTGGCCCAGCTAGAAGGATTAGAGCGGGGGCCCGCCGGTAATGTCTCCCTGGCCGCTGCCCTGGCTCTGGCCCGGGAAATGGACCAAGACCAAGTGCTGGTGGTTCAAGAGACAGAATACACCGGAGCCGGAAAACATGTCTCTGCCCAACTGAGTTTCGCCCGCAAAAACGGAATCGAGATTTCCGTGGGCGACCCCAGCCAAAGCAAGCCGGGCCAGTCCATCATTTTACCCCAGGACCCCAGCCAGATCCGTGTGGCGGACCTAGAGCTGGACGCTCTGCGACGGTCTTATATCAAAAATGCTCTGGCCCAATTGGACGGAGAAGAGTTGCTGCCGGAAGACATCAGCTTCCTGGCAGAAGATTGTCGGACTACTCCCGAATTCATCAAAACCATTGCCCGAGGAGGGAATTAGAATGGAGCGCAAAGACGATTTTCAACAACGGCGTAAGCACTTGGCGGATCTCAGTGACGAGCAACTCCATCAGCGATTCTGGGATCTCCTCAACCAAGTGGTTGAGCCCTTGGCGGATTTAGCCAAAACCCATACATCCCCTGCCATCGAACGATCAGTGCTTCTGCGCATGGGATTTAGTAGTTTGGAAGCAAAGTCCATCGTGGAGAAGTGTCAACAGTATGGCCTGTTGGGCAAAGGTGCCGGCAATGTCGTGCTGCGGGCTGCCACAGTTTCCGGCCGTCCCTACAGGGAAGCCGGTCTGGAGTTGGCCCAGGGCAACCTTTGGCCCCAAGTCGAAGCAGAATTATCCAGGGGGTGTTAAGAGATGGAAACAAACAATAAACTGGACATCAACGAACTCCTTCAGGATCTGGAGAATTACCGTCCCCGCCGCAAGGGATGGACTTGGCGCAAGCCCTTGCCCCGGGATACCCAAATGGGGCCCTTCAAATACAAGCAGATATCGGAGCAGCTGAAAAACAGCATTCCTCTGCCCGCCGCCAAGTACTTCGGCGGCATCGATCCCCAGCCCCAATGCGTTATCACCTCTGAAATCGCCTCGGGGCGCTTTGAAGACGATATTCGCCGCATGCGTATGGCTGCATGGCATGGCGCCGACCATATCATGGTCATCCGCACCGCCGGTCAAAGCCATTACGATGGCCTCATCGAGGGCTCACCGGAAGGGATTGGCGGCGTGCCCATCACCCGTAAACAGGTCCGGGCCAGCCGCAAGGCCTTGGACATCATAGAGGATGAAGTAGGTCGTCCCATCAACTTCCATTCCTATGTCAGCGGTGTGGCAGGACCGGACATCGCCGTCCTCTTTGCCGAAGAGGGCGTAAATGGCGCCCACCAGGATCCCCAGTACAATGTGCTCTACCGCAATGTCAACATGGTGCGCTCCTTTGTGGACGCTGCCGTGGCCAAAAAACTCATGGCCAGCGTGGATATGCTCCAGATCGACGGGGCCCACAACGCCAACGCCACCGCCCGGGAGGCTTGGAAGGTAATGCCCGAACTTATGGTTCAGCACGGCATCAACTCTGCCTTCTCCCTCAAGGCCGGTATGAAAGAGGAATCAATCAGTTTGTCCACCGTTCCTCCCACAGCCACCCCCGCTCCGGAGCTGTACTTGGACCTGCCCTACGCCATCGCTTTGAGGGAACTCTTCCCCGGTTTCAAGATGCGGGCCCAAATGAACACCAAGTACATGGAGGCCGACCCCCGGGAGGCAACGGTCAATCACACCATGAACCTGCTCATCTCCCGCCTGACCAGCGTAGACATCCAGAGTACCATCACCCCCGACGAAGGCCGCAATGTTCCCTGGCACTACAATAATGTGGCCGCCGTCAACACCGCTAAGCAGATGCTCATCGGTCTGGACGGCCTCATGGATATGGTGGAACTCAAGCGGGACGGTGTGCTTCGGGACACTGTGCGCGAACTAAAGGAACGGGCCATCCTGTTCTTGGAGGAAATCGTCGAAGCCGGCGGTTACTTCCAGGCTGTGGAAAAGGGCTTCTTTGTGGATTCCGGCCACTATCCCCAGCGTAACGGCGACGGCATCGTTCGCCACGCCGATGGCGGTATAGCTGTGGACAGCGTCATCCCCCGGGATAAGGATTATATGGCTCCAGTCTGCCATCACTATGGCGACAATAACCTGCCCGACGGCATCCAAAAGCCCTGTGACCTAATTGATGGCTGCACACTGTGCAAGCCAGAGAAGATAATCTATATCGACGAATTGGACCAAGAAGATAATGCTGCCCAGCGCATGGCCGCCAAGGCTGAGCATCGGGACAAGGGCCTGCTGCGCCCCGAGGTGGAATGGTATGCCGACGGCGTTATCAGCATGAACCTCTTTTTCCCCACCAACGCCCGGGTTGCCGAATATGCGGCTCTGGCCATGGCAGAAAAGATGGGCATTCAAGAAGCGGAAGTCATCAACCGCCTGCCCATGCATCCTGCCGAGGGCACATTCCTGGAACTCAAGGGTAGGGTGGACATCGACATCGATCCCACAACCCTGGAGATTCCCGAAGAAGTACCCCTGCTCTCCGAGGATGAAATTCGCCAGGACATCAAGGAAAATCCCATGACCATCGTTGGTGCCACCGTGGGTGAAGATGAACACTCGGTGGGTATGCGGGAGATCATCGACATCAAGCACGGGGGCATCGAGGGCTATGGCGTCCAATGCCACTATCTGGGTACTTCGGTATCCATCGAAAAGGTTGTAGATGCGGCAATAGAAACCGCCGCCGATGCCATTCTCATCAGTACCATCATCACCCATGCCGACATCCACCGCATCAACATGCGCCGGCTTAGGGACCTTTGCATCGAGAAGGGTATCCGGGATAAGGTAATCCTCATCGCCGGCGGAACCCAGGTGACCAATGACATCGCCGTAGAAGAAGGCATGGACGCCGGCTTTGGCCGCGGAACCAGCGGTCACCCCGTGGCCAGCTTCTTGGTGGAAAAACGGCGCACGCTATAAAGGGGTGATCCCTTGAAGGTAGAAATCATCGTGGCAGAAATTGGCAGCACCACCACGGTGGTCAGCGGCTTTACCGACCTGGACTCCCACCCTCGTTTGGTGGGCCAGGGTCAGGGGCCTACCACCGTGGAGGCGGGAGACGTTCGCCAGGGCCTGGAGACGGCCCTGGCGGACCTCCGGGCCACCTTGGGCGCAGAGAAGTTGGAATGGGAACATATCTACGCTTGCAGCAGCGCCGCCGGCGGCCTCAAGATGACCGTCCATGGCCTGGTCTACGACATGACCGCCCGAGCGGCAAGAGAAGCAGCCCTTGGTGCTGGCGCCGTCTTGCACCAGGTTACCGCAGGCCCCATTTCCGATGCAGATCTGAAAAGGTGCCGGGAAATAGCTCCCAATATCATTCTGCTTGCTGGAGGCGTGGATTATGGCGAACGCCAGATAATCTTGAATAACGCCACCAAGTTGGCCCAGCTCAACTTGCCCATTCCTCTGATCTACGCTGGCAACAGCGCCATCCAGGCCGAGGTGCGAGATATATTTGCCCCAACGAACTTTGAACTAATCCTGGTGGAAAATGTCTATCCCCGCATTGATGAATTGCAGATAGAACCCACCCGCAAAGCCATACAGGCGGCCTTCGAAGAGCATATCATTCATGCCCCAGGCATGAGCAGGATTCGGGACCTGGTGGATGGCCCCATTCAACCGGTGCCCGGCGCCGTTCTCAATGCCGCCATCACCCTTTACCACAGTCTGGGTGACCTCATCGTCTTTGATGTGGGCGGAGCCACCACGGATTTGCATTCCGTCACTCCGGGTTCCGATGAGGTGAACTCCATCCTGGTCAGTCCTGAGCCCATGGCCAAGCGCACGGTGGAGGGAGACTTGGGTGTATATCGCAACGCCGCCAATCTCATGGACTTGGTGGGCAAAAGCGATTTGGCAGCCAAGTTGGGCGTATTGGAGCCCCAGGACTTGGTGGCCTCCATTCCCCGCAGTCCCCAGGAAATTGACTTTGCCCAAGAGCTTGCCGGTATGGCAGTAAAGACCGCCCTCCAACGGCATGCTGGTCGCATCAAGCATATCTATGGCCCCGGCGGACGCATAAAAATTGCCCGGGGTAAGGATCTGACCAAGATAAAATACGTAATCGGCACCGGTGGCGCCCTGACCCGGCTGCCCCGGGGTAAGGAATTGCTTGCTTCAGCCCTGGGCAGTAGGGATCCCAACTTTCTGGGTCCCCCGGAGGACGCCCAGGTCCTGGTGGATAGCCACTATATAATGGCGGCGGCGGGAGTGTTGGCCCGTCATTATCCCCAGGCAGCCACCCAGCTGATGTTGGACTCAATGGATAAACAGGGGGAGAAAAATGAGTTATCCAAAACTGATCATTGACCTGAAGAAAATTCAAGAGAATGCCCGGCTCTTGGCAGATCTTTGCCATAACAACGGCATCCAGCCTGCGGCGGTGACCAAGGTGACCTGTGGTGACCCCCGGGTGGCCCGGGCCATGTTGGACGGCGGCATGGACATATTGGCGGAATCCTGTCTGGAAAATGCCCATCGCCTGCGTCAGGCTGGCATAGACGACCCCTTGCTACTGCTGCGGCTGCCTATGGTCAGCCAGGCCGAGGAAGTAGTAGAGCTGTTCACCTGCAGCCTCAACTCGGAACTCAAGACGATTCGGGCCCTGAACCAAGCAGCCGCAGCCAAGGGCCTGGTCCACGAAATAATCCTCATGGTGGATTTGGGCGATCTGCGGGAAGGTATCTGGCCCAATGAGTTGGAAGAAACCATTTACCAACTGGCTGATATGGACAATATCCGCCTCTTGGGTCTGGGCACCAACTTGACCTGCTATGGCGGGGTAATCCCCACCCAGCAAAACCTGGGCCAACTCCTGGAATACAACCAACGGGCCCAGGGTATTTATGGACGTCCGTTGCCGGTAATCTCCGGCGGCAATTCCAGTAGCTTGCCCTTGCTCCTGGCGGGACAGCTGCCCCCAGTCACTCAGCTGCGTTTGGGGGAGAGCATAGTTTTGGGCCGGGAAACTGTTGAGCGTCAGCCCATCCCCGATGCCCATTTGGACTGCTTCCAACTGCAGGCCGAGATTATCGAGCTGCGCCACAAACCATCGGTCCCCATCGGTGACATCGGCCAGGACGCCTTTGGCAACACCCCAGTTTTCACCGACCGGGGTAAGCATCTGCGGGCCATCGTTGCCCTGGGACGCCAGGATGTGGCATTGGATAGCCTGCAGGCACCCGCCGGGACGGAGATACTAGGTGCCAGCAGCGACCATTTGCTCCTGGATTTGACCGGCTATCCTGGCAAACCAGCTGTGGGCGACACATTGACCTTTAGTCCCGGCTACGGAGCTCTGTTGGCGGCCATGACGTCCCAATTTGTAGATAAGGAATACTGCTAAGCGCGGAGGTGTAGATGTGAGCCCCCTCAAATTTGCCAGTCTCGTTCCCCATCCCCCCCTGCTAATCCAGGGAATTGGGGATGAAGAGAAGAAAGAGGCTCAAGCCACCCACCAGGCCTACCAACAGTTCGCTGCCCGCCTGGTGGAGACCAACCCCAGCACCGTGGTGGTAATCACGCCCCATGGTCCCCTCTTCGCAGATGCCTATACCATCTTGGCCGAAGAGACCCTGCGGGGGGACTTTACCCCCTTTGGCTCGGTGGTGGCCATGACCTGGCCAGCGGACCAGGACTATATAGGCCGGGCAGAGGAGTTGGCCGCTCAGAGGGACTTGCCCCTGGTGCCCATAAACAGCCGCCAATTGGCCAGCCATCAGCATGGACCCGAATTGGATCACGGCACCATGCTTCCCCTTTGGTATTTGAAACAAGCCGGCTGGCATGGCAAGGTGGTCTGTATCCGTATAGGTGGTCTTGCTCCAGAGCAGTGCTACGAAATCGGCAAGATTCTGGGGCAGGCAGGTGGGGACACCGATTTTGCCCTGGTGGCCAGCGGTGATCTCTCCCATTGTCTTACAGAGGATGCTCCATCACCCTATAACCCCGCCGGCATAGAATTTGACCAACTTATTGTCGATGCCCTGGCCCAGCAAGACTATTTGGCAGCTCTGACCATTACCCCGGAACTGCGCCAGCGTGCCGCCGAATGCGGTTGGCGGCCCCTGGTCACCCTGCTGGGAGCCCTGGATGGTCGCTCAACCAGCAGCCAGGTCTTGAGTTACCAAGGTCCCTTTGGTGTCGGTTACCTGGTGGCCACCTTTGACCCCGGTCCCCTGGGCAGCGGCGAAAGACTACAGTTCCCCCGGGCCCGGCCCCGGGACGCCAGTCCCCATGTACGCTTGGCCCGCCAGGCAATTCGCCACTACTTGGAAACGGGCCAACCTATGAAGCCAGAGGTTCAACCGCCCCTGGACAAGGCAGCCGGAGCATTTGTCAGTCTCAAGCTGGATGACCAGCTTCGGGGCTGTATAGGCACCATTCATCCGGAACAGGACAATTTGGCCGAGGAAATCGCCACCAACGCCGTGTCCGCCGCCGGCCAGGATCCCCGCTTTGAGCCCGTAACCCTGCAGGCATTGGATCAGCTCATTATTAGCGTGGATGTCTTGTCCCACCCGGAACCAGCCTCTTTTGAGGACTTGGACCCAGCCAAGTTGGGCCTAATCGCCCAATGGCAGGGCCGCAGTGGCTTGCTGCTGCCGGATCTGCCCGGCGTGGACAGCGCCCAAGAACAACTGAAGATTGTCTGTGCCAAGGCCGGCATTCCCTGGTCCAAGGCCCAGGAAGCCCAATTGCACACCTTTAGTGTCGAAAGGTACCATTAACATGCAAGAGGCCATGTATTGGCAATCCGTCGGCGACAATGTTCACTGTTACCTCTGTCCCCATAACTGTTATATTGATGCTGGGGATACCGGAAAGTGCCGAGTGCGCGGTAACCGTGGAGGGCGGTTGTACTCCCTCAACTATGGGCAGCTCAGCGGCATCGCCCTGGATCCCATGGAAAAGAAACCCCTGTACCACTACTATCCCGGCTCCCTGGTTCTGTCCTTGGGTTCCCGGGGCTGTAACCTAGACTGCGGATTTTGTCAAAACCATTCCAGCGTAGAGGCCCATGACCCCATGGCCACCCTTACGCCGGAGGAGTTGACCATCTTCGCTGCCAAAGCCCGCGAGCAAGGTAGCTGCGGCGTGGCCTTTACCTATACCGAGCCCTTGATGTGGTATGAGTTTGTTTTGGATTCGGCCAAACTTCTCCAGGTCCAGAATATGAGAACTATTTTGGTCAGCAATGGCTTTATTCAGCAGCAAGCGTGGCTAAACTTATTGCCCTACCTGGATGCAGTCAATATCGACCTCAAGGCCTTTACCTCAGGTTTCTACCGGGAATTGGGCGGGCGGCTACAGCCGGTGCAGAGGGCCATCCAGTTGGCGGTGGAACACTGTCATGTGGAAATTACCACCCTGTTGGTGGAAGGGCATAACACAGACAGGGACGAAATCCAGGAGCTCAGTGCTTTTCTGGCTGACTTAGATGAGAACATTCCCCTGCACTTGTCCCGCTACTATCCAGCCCACCGCTGGAAGCAGCCGGCCACCAACGCCAAACTGATTCGGGAATTGGCGGAGCTGGCCCGACAGAGGCTGAACTATGTGTACACCGGTAATTTACCGGATTCTTGGCAGGCCGAGACCCGCTGCCCCCAGTGCGGCCACCTCTTGGTGAGCAGGGCCGACACCATCAGCATCGACGCGGCAGATGGTCAGTGTCCCCGCTGCAAATATCCCGTCAATATTCGAGTTAAGGAGTGAAGATATGAGCAAGCGTGTAGTTGCTGCCCTTGGTGGCAATGCTATTCTCCAGCCCAAGCAATCGGGAACAGCAGAAATCCAGTTTGAAAATGTCTACAACACCTGTGTCCAACTGGCTGACCTAATAGGTGAGGGTTACCAGTTGATCATTACCCATGGAAACGGGCCCCAGGTGGGCAATATCCTCCTCCAAAACGAGGAGGCCAAGGCCAAGGTGCCGCCCATGCCCCTGGACATATGCGGTGCCCAGACCCAGGGTTTCATCGGCTATATGATTCAGCAATCGATGCAAAACCTCTTGCCCCAGCGTCAGGTGGGCACCGTTCTCACCCAGGTGCTGGTGGACCCCAGCGATACCGCATTCCAACAGCCCACCAAACCCATCGGCCCCTTTTACAGCCAAGAAGAAGCCGGCTCCCTGCGGGCAGAGAAGGGTTACGCCATGGTGGAAGACAGCGGACGTGGCTGGCGCCGGGTAGTTCCATCCCCGGACCCCAAGGCCATAGTTGAAAAAGAACTCATCCTGGCTTTGCTGGAGAAGGATACCATCGTCATTGCCTCTGGCGGTGGCGGAATCCCCGTCATTTCCGCCGATGACAAGCTCAGCGGGGTTGAGGCCGTAATCGATAAGGACTTGGCGGGCCAGCGCTTGGCCCAGGATGTCCAGGCCGATATTTTCCTGATTCTCACCGATGTGGAGGCCGTGGCTGTCAATTGGGGCAAGCCAGACCAAAAGTTCCTGCGCCGCCTCAGTGCCCAGGAAGCTCGCAAATTCATGGATGAGGGACAATTTAAGGCTGGGAGCATGGGCCCCAAGGTAGAAGCGGCAGTGCGCTTTGTCGAACAGGGCGGAGAAATGGCGGTGGTGGCCTCTCTGGACAATGCTGCCCAAGCCCTGCAAGGGAAAGCAGGGACCATCTTCACACAATAATTATTCGGAAGGAGAGATTTATCATGGCTTTTAACCTCAAGGGAAGGCATTTCCTCACCTTGTTGGACTACACTCCCCAGGAGATCCAACATCTTTTGGATCTGGCTGCAGAGCTTAAAAATCAGAAACGGGCTGGCTTCCGGCCCCGGAATTTGGAGGGCAAGAACATCGCCCTACTCTTCGAAAAGCCTTCCACCCGAACCCGGTGCGCCTTTATGGTGGCAGCCGCGGAAGAGGGCGCCCACGCCGACTACTTGGGCAAGGGCGACATCCAATTGGGCAAAAAGGAATCCGTGGCAGACACCGCCCGGGTCCTGGGCCGGATGTTTGACGGCATTCAGTTTCGCGGTTTCAAACATGAGACCGTGGAGGAATTGGCCAAGTACGCCGGTGTGCCGGTATGGAACGGGCTCACCGACAAGTATCATCCCACCCAAATTTTAGCCGACTTTCTGACGATAATTGAGCAAAGGGGTTCGCTCAAGGGTACCAAGTTTGCCTATGTGGGAGATGGGCGCAACAATATGGCCAATTCCCTGATGATTGGCTCCGCCAAAATGGGGCTGGATTTTAGAATCGTTGCGCCCAAGGAACTCTTTCCAGAGCAAGACCTGGTCAGCAAGGCCCAGAAATTGGCCGCCGAAAGTGGTGCAAAAATCACCCTGACCGATTCTGTCCAGGATGGGGTTTCCGGTGCCGATGTTATCTATACGGATGTTTGGGTCTCCATGGGTGAAGAAGAGCAATTTGCCCAGCGCATTGCCCAACTCAAGCCCTACCAGGTAAATATGGACATGATTAAAATGGCTGCCCCCGACGTCATTTTCTTGCACTGCTTGCCGGCCTTCCACGACCGCAAAACCATAGTTGGCGAAGAGATTTATCAGGAGCATGGTCTGGCGGAAATGGAGGTTACCGACGAGGTCTTTGAAAGCAAGCACTCCAAGGTCTTTGATCAAGCGGAAAACCGCATGCATACCATTAAAGCTGTGATGGTGGCCACCTTATAATTTCGGTGACGCTTGCCAGCCTTGGCAATGTATTTTCCGTCCGCTGAAATCGACCATATGTGCTGGGCGGAAGCCCGCCCAACAACAAAATATGACTGCAACGACGGGCTCCAAGTTTTATCGCGATTGACCTCTCCACACCCTATGGCAGCAAAGCTAGGGTTGACCGCGAATAGTTTGATCCTTATCCGGCCCAGCCGGTAAGTGATAAATTCAAACTGGTAGAGGAGGATTTTTCAATGTCAATCAAAGTCATCATCATGGGAGCTGCCGGTCGAGATTTCCACAACTTCAATGTCTACTTCAGGGATAACGACGCCTACGAAGTGGTGGCCTTTACTGCCACCCAAATTCCGGACATCGAAGGACGGATGTATCCGCCTGAGCTGGCGGGCAAGCTTTACCCCCAAGGTATCCCCATCCATGCCGAAGAAGACCTTTCCAAACTGATTAAGAAACACAAGGTAGAACAGGTTATCTTCGCCTACAGCGACGTACCCCACACCGTCTTGATGAATAAAGCCTCGGAGGTAATGGCGGTAGGGGCAGATTTCCGCATCATGGGTCCTGACACCACCATGCTAAAGTCCAACAAACCAGTGGTGGCGGTTACGGCCACCCGCACCGGTGTGGGCAAAAGCCAGACAACCCGAAGGGTCTGTGACATTCTCCAGCGCATGGGCAAAAAGGTCGTGGCCATTCGCCATCCCATGCCCTACGGAGATTTGGCCAAACAGGCCTGTCAGCGCTTTGCCGATTATCCCGACCTGGATTATCACAAATGTACCATCGAAGAGCGGGAAGAATACGAGCCCCACATCGACCATGGGATTATAGTTTATTCTGGCGTCGACTATGGACAGATTTTGGCGGAAGCGGAAAAGGAAGCCGATGTCATCGTCTGGGACGGTGGCAACAATGATTTTTCTTTTTACGCAGCAGATTTGTATATCACCTTGGTTGATCCCCATCGTCCCGGTCATGAACTCAATTATCATCCCGGTGAAACCAATATGCGCTTGGCAGATGTGGTAATCATCAATAAGATTGAGACCGCTTCGCCCCAGGGCATTAACACAGTGCGCTCCAGCATCTCCCTTTGTTGCCCCGATGCCACAGTCATCGAAGGCGCTTCTCCCATCTCCATAGAGGATGGGCACCTGGTTAGGGATAAGCGGGTACTGGTCATCGAAGACGGCCCCACCCTCACCCACGGTGAGATGACCTATGGTGCCGGCGTAGTGGCGGCCCAGAAGTTTGGTGCCGGAGAATTAGTGGACCCCCGCCCCTGGGCCGTGGGCAGCATAAAGGCTACCTTTGAAAAGTATAGTCATCTAGACTGTATTTTGCCGGCCATGGGCTATGGCGAAAAGCAGATCAAAGAACTGGAAGAGACCATCGATGCCGTTGACTGCGACCTAGTCTTGGCTGCCACCCCCATAGACTTAACCCGGGTCCTCAAGATCAACAAGCCTGCCCTGCGCGTCAAATACGAGTTGCAGGAGATAGGCAAACCTACGTTGAATGATGTGCTGGAAAAACTCAGATAATAGAAAATGGGGAGCCCCAGGGCTCCCTTTTCCAACATCGAGCAGGTTTTTTTGCCACCTGCGGCGAAAAACAAAGGAGTAGTGTAAACTATTGAAACTCTTGACAAACTGCCGTGATGACTTCGAAGCCCAAATGGTAGAAGGCTTGTTGGAATCCGCCGATATTCCCGTCCACAAAAAATACCAGGGTACGGGGCACGCCCTCAAAATCTATGGCGGGGTGGGACAAAATGTCGATATTTATGTTCCCCGAGATCGTTGGCAAGAGGCCAAGCTCCTCTTGGAGAGCAGTCATGAGTTGAAGGAATAGGACAGGGTTCGACAGTATATTGCCTGGGCAATACTTTCTCGACAAAGATTTAATCCGGGGGGTGGAAAGACTGAAACAGTTAAAGTATGGACTCCATTTGGCCAGCCAATTGGGCGCAGAATATGCCGATTTGCAGAGGGTAGAAATTGACGAAAAAAGGGTGCAGATAATAAGCAACCGGGTCATTGGCCTGAATACCAGTAGCTCTCGGGGTATTTCAGTGCGCCTTCTCGCAAAGGGTCGATGGGGAACAGCCTCTGGCCCGGCTGAGGGCAAGGATGTTGTGAGGGCGCTGATGGACTCTGCCTGGAAAATGGCCTCGTCCCTACCAGAGCTCCCCCAGGGTGTGCATATGGGAGATAGTGCGCCGGCCCAAGGGGAATGGCAGGCGCCCTGCGCTATAGATCCCTTTGCCCTGCCCGACTCTGAACTTATCCAGTTGTTGAAAGCCGCCGATGGTGAGATGAATATAGAGGGAATCAGTCAGCGGGTTTCGACACTATATTTTCGCCGGGAAAAGAGAAGATATATTAATAGTGATGGTACTTGCACCGAGCAAATATTTAACTACACTGGTGGGGGGCTCCAGGCCTGGGCCCAAGAGCAAGGGCAAATCCAACAGCGCAGCTGGCCCTTTCCGGGGGGTAGTTATGCCGGTCGAGGATTTGAATACATTCAAGAACTGGAGTTTCCAGACAACGCCCGTCGCATCGCCCGGGAGGCAGTCTCCCTGACCCAGGCACCGCCATGTCCAGAAGGGGTGGTGGATTTAATATTGACCCAAGGCCAATTGGCAATGCAGCTTCAGCGCACCTGTGGCAACCGGGCTCAGTTGGACCAACCAGGGTGCTTTCCCACGGAAAAGCTGGGTGAAATTCGCTTTGGCTCCCCGGTGTTGACGGTGTTGGCAGATGCAACTTTACCCGGGGCTGCCGGCAGTTTTGCCTATGACCAAGAGGGTGTCGAGGCCCAATCCTTTGCCTTGGTTCAAAATGGCAAGGTAGTGGATTATCTCTCTGGCCGTCAACAAGCCACAGCCATTGGCCGTAACAGCACTGGGGCCATGCGCTCTGTGGGCTGGCTACCGCCGTCGCCCAGCGTCACCAACTTGGTGCTTCAGCCTGGGGAGGGTTCGTTGGAGGACTTGGTCCAGGGAATAGAGAGGGGACTGCTGCTGGATACCCCCCGTTCTTTTTCCATCGATCCGGAATTGCATGGCTTTGTGGCCCAGGCAGAAATGGGCTGGTTGGTGGAGGATGGCAAGATCAGCGGCATGGTGCGTCACCCCATTTACTCTGGTTATCCCACTGCTTTTTGGAGCGGTTGTGATGCCATAGCCGGTTCCCAGGCCCAACAAGAATTAGGGTTTTGGGATCAAGGCCTCATCGTAGGTCATAGGATGGTGCCCCTCCGAATTCGCGGCGTAAAGGTGGGAAGTTTTCATGAAAACTGACGAAATCTTGACGTTGCTGGAAAAGGGATTGCCCACCGGCGTAAATGCCGAGATTACCATGCTGGAAGACTGCCGTAGGGATTTAGAGCTGAACAAAAACGCCATTGGGCAGGCCAGCCAAGTCAATAACTTGCTGATTCAGGTAAAAGTTGAACGTGCTGGACATGTGGGGATTTCCACGCTAAACTCCTTGACAGCCTCGGGATTGGCTAGGGCTGTTGTCCAAGCTCGGGACAACGCCAAGTATGGGCCTCAGCGCTCACTGGTTCTCACTGGCAGCATTGGCCACCGCGATATGGACCTGGTATACGAAGCCACAGCGCGTCACAGGCCCGCAGATTGGGAAAAAATCATGGAGCCGGTGTTTACTGTTGCCCGCCAGGCCAACCTCAAGTTGCGAGGCCTGCTCCGGACCCACTTGGGCAGATTCTTTATAGTCAATACCGACGGTTTAAAGGCCTCCACCCCGGCCAGCTTTGCCATGTTCCGCGGCGCTGTGTCCAGTGTGGATGGCACGGGGCGGGGGCATGGCTACTCTTGCCACAGAGATATCAATCAACTGAATATAATGGACTGTTTTCTGGAAGCTGCGGCCAAATGCATGGCCTCAGATAAACCCAGGCCCCTTTCTGCAGGACATTATACCGTGATTCTGGAGCCAGCGGCGGTGGCAGACCTGATGGCCCTGTTGGTTAAGCTGTTAGGCGGAAGGGCTTATGCCCGAAAGGCTACACCGATTAAATTGGGCGAAAGGATCTTCGGTGAAAATATTAGTATATGGGATGATGGCTTGGATGCGGCTGGCTTGCCTATACCCT
>Ga0209075_1002433_pt1 | contig 16418 bp, 14 predicted proteins | sample Stecom2011_FD_187523 | JGI IMG/M metagenome (GOLD analysis project Ga0209075, IMG submission 187523) | Agricultural soil microbial communities from Utah to study Nitrogen management - Steer compost 2011 (SPAdes) (version 2) | ecosystem: Environmental > Terrestrial > Soil > Agricultural land...
TGGATGGCGCCAATGCGGCTGCAGGCGAGCATGGCGAAGGCCGCTTCGGGGATCATGGGCATGTAGATGCACACCCGGTCGCCCTTGCTGACGCCGCGTTGCTTGAGCACGTTGGCCAGACGGCAGACTTCCTCGTGCAGCTGACGGTAGGTGATGTGGCGTGAGTCGGCGGGGTCGTCGCCCTCCCAGATGATGGCGGTCTGGTTGGCGCGTTTCTTCAGGTGGCGATCAATGCAGTTGACGCTCACGTTGAGCTTGGCGTCGATGAACCAGGCGGCTTCGCCCTTTTCCATGTTGCTTTCGTGAACCTTGCTCCAGGGCTGCATCCATTCCACAAAGCGGTTGGCCTGCTCAGCCCAGAACATATCCGGTTGCTCGATGGACTGACGGTACATGCGCTCGTAACCGTCACGATCCAGATGGGTTCTGTAGAGCGGATTCTCGGATACCTTGTGGTTCTGAATCTTGTACATGGATCTTCCTCGATATTGTTATTGTCGGGCTCTGCGGCCGGAGGTTATACAGCCAGCAGGCTGTGCACATCCCAAGATTTGACTAGAAGCGGGTGCAATACAACCCTGCTTTGGTCGGATACGACGGGCGACTGCGGATGGGGCGACCGGTTGCTGCCAACCGGTCGCCACCGGATTCAACCCAGCGTGCAGCGCAGGTTGTCGATCAGGCGGGTGCGGCCGAGGAAGGCCGCCGCAAGAATGGTGATGTCGCGGCTGTGTTCATCCGCCGGTTGCAGGGTAGTGGTGTCGCGCAGCTCCAGATAATCGGGACGGAAGCCGGCCCGCTGCAGCTGCTGACGGGCCTCTTCAAGCAGTGTGTCGAAGTCCCGGCGCCCGGCCAGCAGCTGGCCGGCCAGCTGCTGCAGCGTCTGGTACAGCTGCGGCGCGACGCGGCGCTCGTTCTCGTCCAGATAGCCATTGCGCGAGGACAGCGCCAGACCATCGGCGGCGCGGACGATGGGTGCGCCCATGATCTGCACTGGCAGGCACAGATCCAGTGCCATCTTGCGGATCACCGCCAGCTGCTGGAAGTCCTTCTCGCCGAACACGGCCACGTCCGGCTGAACCATGTTCAGCAGCTTGGTCACCACAGTGGCCACCCCGTCGAAATGCCCCGGACGACTGGCGCCGCACAGACCGTCGGATACCACCGGCACGCTGACCAGGGTATGGCCTTGCATGCCTTCGGGGTACATCTCGTTGACGCTGGGGGCGAATACCGTATGGGCTCCGGCGTCCAGCAGGCGACGCTGATCCTCGGCGAGGGTGCGCGGGTAGCTGTCCAGATCCTCGTTCGGCCCGAACTGCAGCGGATTGACGAAGATACTGACCACCACATGGTCGGTGCGCTGCAGGGCCATTTCCACCAGGGCAATATGGCCCTCATGCAGGTTGCCCATGGTGGGTACCAGCCCGATGCGCTTGCCTTCCTGACGCGCCCGCGCCAGGGCTGCCCGCAACTGCGCGACCGTATGTACTGTATTCATGCTTTCAGAACTCGTGTTCGGCGGAGGGGAACTCGACTGCCTTGACCGCCCTGACATAGGCGGCGATGGCCGAAGGGATATCAGCCTGGCCAGCCATGAAATTCTTCACGAAACGGGGCAGGCGACCGGTGATCGAGAGGCCGAGCATGTCGTGCACCACCAGAACCTGGCCATCGGTGCCGCTGCCGGCGCCGATACCGATAACCGGGATATTCACCGCCTCGGTAATGGTACGCGCCAGCTCACTGGGTACGCATTCCAGCAGCAGCAGGGCTGCGCCGGCGGCCTCCAGTGCACGGGCGTCCTCCAGCATGGCGCGGGCCTGGTCTTCCTCGCGGCCCTGGACCTTGTAGCCGCCCAGTACGTTGACCGTCTGCGGAGTCAGTCCCATGTGCGCGCACACCGGAATGCCGTTACGCGTCAGAGTGGTAATGATGTCGGCCAGCCAGCGGCCACCTTCCAGCTTGACCACATGGGCGCCGGCCTGCATCAGCCGGGCGCTGTTGCCCAGTGCCTGCTCGAGGGTGGCGTAGGACATGAAGGGCAGGTCAGCCATGATCAGGGAGCCGCGGTTGCCCCGGCTGACGGCGGCGGTGTGATAGGCCATGTCCTCCACCGTCACCGGCAGTGTGCTGTCATGGCCCTGCAGTACCATTCCCAGGGAGTCACCGATCAGCAATACCTCGACCCCGGCCGTGCTTTCCAGATGGGCGAAGGTGGCATCGTAGGCAGTCAGACAGGTGAACTTCTCCCCGGACTGCTTGAGCTTGTTGAGGGTGGTCAGGGTAATGTCAGACATGGCAGATTCCAGTAATTCGGCCTTCTACAGGCAACATGGCTGTGATCGCCAGACAGGCGTGCTGACTGACGTTCCGGCTGCCGGGGCCCCTTGGGGCCTCGACAGTATAGTCTTCCTGACTTGAACAATGGTGCTCCACAATCATGATTCAGGCCCGGCCGGCGGTTCCGCAAAGGCGTTCCAGACCTGCATCGGGACAGCGCTGCAGCAGGAACTGCAACGGTGTTCCGTCGGGCATGATCAGATCCGCCGTCAATTCTGCCAGCGGATAAAGGACAAAGGAACGGGCGTGCATATGATAATGCGGGACCTGCAATCGGGGGGTGTCGATCTGCCTGTCCCCGTACAGCAGGATGTCCAGATCGAGCACGCGCGGGCCCCAGCGTTCGGCCTTGCGTACCCGGCCGGCCTGCAGCTCGATATCCTGCAGCGCATCCAGCAGGGATTCGGGCTCCAGCTCGGTCTCCAGCAGCGCCACCGCATTGATGAAGGCAGGCTGGTCCTGCGGCCCCAGCGGGGCACTGCGGTACAGCGAGGAATGGTCCAGCAGTCGGGTCTGCGGCAGGGCGGCCAAGGCCGTCAGCGCGCGGGTGACCTGAGCCACCGGGTCAGCCTGATTGCTGCCCAGGGCAATATAGCAATGGGGCATCAGGAGGCCGCTCCACTCCGTGGTTTGCGTTTGCGCGGCGCTCTGGAGCGCTTGCGCGGTGCATCACCGGCGCTGAGTTGCTGGATCATGCGCCGACGGTGTTCCGGGGAGGCATCCTGATACTCGGTCCACCACCGGCCCAGACCATTGGTCTGCTCGCCGGCGGCCTCGCGCAGCAGCAGGAAATCATAGGCGGCGCGGAAGCGCGGATGTTCGAGCAACTGGTCGGCGCGACGGCCCTGGCGCCGTTCCAGGCGCGGTTGCAGGTCCCAGATCTCGCGCAGCGGTACGCTGAAACGCTTGGGAATGGCGGTGTGGCGGCACTGTTCGATCAGCACGTCGTGCGCGGCCTGTTGCTGGGCGGGGATCAGCGCAATGCCCTGGTTTTCCAGTTCCCGGGTGCGTTGAGGCAAAGCCGGCCACAACAGCGCGGCAAACAGGAACGCCGGAGTAACCGGACGCCCCTCGTTGATACGCTGGTCGGTGTTGCGCAGGGCCTGGCGTATCAGCTTCAGGGTGTACTCCGGCTGCTCGTCGATGGCCTCGTCGGTATCCGGGAACAGGGGGGCGAACAGGTCATATTCCAGCAGCAGATCGAAGGTGCGTTCGCCCTGGCCGCCGAGGAACAGCTTGAGCACTTCGTCGAACAGGCGGGCCGCCGGAATGTCATACAGCAGCTCAGCCAGCTCGGCGATGGGAGCGGCGGTGTGGGGCTCTATTTCGAAGTCCAGCTTGGCAGCGAAGCGTACCGCCCGCAGCATGCGCACCGGATCTTCCTGGTAGCGCTGAACCGGGTTGCCGATCAGCCGCACCCGCTGGTTGCGGATGTCCTGTACGCCATTCACATAGTCATGGATGGTCCCGCGGGTGACGTCGTAGTACAGGGCGTTGATGGTGAAGTCGCGGCGCTGGGCATCATCCTCGAGGCTGCCATAGACGTTATCGCGCAGCAGTCGCCCGGATTCGCTCTGCAGTGACTGGTCGCGGCCGGCATCCTGATCCTCGGAATGCCCGGCGCGGAAGGTGGCCACCTCGATGATCTCGCGACCGAAGAATACATGGGCCAGCTTGAAGCGCCGGCCGATCAGCCGGCTGTTGCGGAAAGTGGCGCGAACCTGTTCCGGGGTGGCACTGGTTGCCACGTCGTAATCCTTCGGGTCCAGGTCCAGCAGCAGGTCGCGTACACAGCCGCCGACTACGAAGGCCTGGTAGCCGGCCTGCTGCAGCCGTTCCACCACGGTGACCGCGTTGCGGCTGATCTGGTTGCGCTTGAGGGAGTGCTGGCTGGCCGGGATAACGGCAGGCGTAGTACGCCTGTGGGCGGGCCGCCCGAAGGGAGAGGGTAGTCTTTTCAGTAACTTGCGAATCATATGAGTGGGTAGTCCACCGGCGTTTCCAGCCCGGGCCTCCAGCCTTCGGGTATGACGGTCAGGGCGCAGGGTTTGTTTGCTCAGGCGCATCTACTTGCGCAAATGCCGCGTCGCTGGGGCCGCGAGGTGCCGGGGCCGCAAAAGAGCTGACGTTAACATGCATGTCGGTCGCGGGCAAAGCATCGCGGGGCTGCATGTTCGGATTCAAGTAGTGTGTCTGAATGACAGGATGGACATTCTAGCGCGAATACGGCGCGAAGAGTAACAAATGGCAGGAAATCGAAGCGGGAAGGGATTGCGGGAGGAAAGCTCAAGGGGAGTTTTCACTCCCCCTAATGGTTTCTTGTTATTGTTTTCTGAGCTGTTTCTTGTTCTTTTTGGCTGGGCGACAGTGCCACCCTGTGAACCCATCCCGGGTTGCCTAAAGCAAGCGGATTGCTTTGGATGCGCAGGAACAGCTCTGGTCAATCTGACATCGGTCCGGTGGGTTGCTCTGGCAACTTTTATTCTTCTCGGTCCAATCGAACATTATGTTCGCCGGCTGGAGGTTTCCCATTCTCCAAAAAAATCAGTTTGCTGCACTCGCACGTCTTGTTCTTGTTATGTGTGGAGCTGAATCTTGTTCTTGTTATGGGGTACTGCCTGGTTTTTATTTTTGTTCTGCCAATAACAAAGCACTTGCCGTGCCAGTTTTTGAAATTCCTTTCAAATCAGTGGCTTGCGATTATATGTGGGGTTGGTGGGCGGGACGCGAGGAGGGAAGTGTTACCGTTCGCCCCGTGAAAGTGTTACCGGGTGTGGGGCGAAGGTAACAGTTTGTGCGGTAACACTCGGGGTAACAGGCGGCGGGCTCAGCTGGTGGTCTTCTTGCGTGGAATGCCCAGGCGTTGACGGCGCTCCCAGAGACATTTGCGGCTGATGCCCAGCTTGTTGGCCAGCTCGGTTTCGGTCATGTGCTCCTGGTGTTCCAGCACGAAATGCTGGAAGTAGTCTTCCAGTGAAAGGTTCTCCGCCGGCTCGGTACTGCTGGTCTCCGGCCCGCGCATGGATTCCAGCGCGGTGGCGGCGTAGGAGCTGCGTTCCTGGCCGATGTCGGGTTCGATGCCCAGCAGGTCCGGGGTGATCTCATCTTCGTCACAGAGGATGGCCGCACGCTCGACCGCATTTTCCAGCTCCCGCACGTTGCCCGGCCAGCGATAGCGACGGATGGCCTCGGCGGCTTCCGGGCTGAAGTGCAGGGACGGCAGATTCATGCCGGCCCCGATTCGGGCGAGCAGAGCCTGGGCAATCAGCATGACGTCGTCGCCACGTTCGCGCAGCGGCGGCAGCTGCAGCTCGATCACGTTGAGGCGGTAGTAGAGGTCCTCGCGGAACAGGCCCTGGTGCGCCAGTGCCTTGAGGTCCCTGTGGGTGGCGGCCACCAGCCGCACATCGACCTTCTGCGACTGGACCGAGCCGACGCGGCGGATCTCGCTTTCCTGCAGTACCCGCAGCAGCCTGGCCTGGGCCTCCAGGGGCAGCTCGCCGATCTCGTCGAGGAACAGGGTACCGCCGTTGGCGGCTTCCACCAGGCCGGTACGGCCGGCGACCGCGCCGGTAAAGGCGCCCTTTTCGTGTCCGAACAGCTCGGATTCGATGAGGGTTTCCGGAATCGCCGCACAGTTCACCGAGATCATCGGCGCATGGGCCCGGGGGGAGTTCTCGTGCAGGGCGCGGGCGACCAGTTCCTTGCCGGTGCCGGATTCGCCGCGGATCAGTACCGTGGACATGGTCGGCGCCACCTTGCGGATGCGCTTGAACAGGGTCTGCATGGCCGGGCTGGCGCCGATGATGCCCATGTCCTGTGGGCCCTCTGCGGCGACGGGGGCTTCACGCTCGGTCTGCTCGGGTTGACGGTTGGTTTCGATGATGCGGGCCACTGCCTGCAGCATCTCGTCATGGTCGAAGGGCTTGGCGATGTAATCCACCGCGCCCAGCTTCATCGAATCCACCGCCGAGCGCAGGCTGGCATAACTGGTCATGATGAGTACCGGCGTGCTGGCGGCCAGGCGGATCAGCTCGGTACCGGGCTCGCCCGGCAGACGCAGGTCACTGATGATCAGATCGAAGTCATCCAGGTCGTAGCTCTCTACGGCCTCATGCACCGCACCCGCCTCGCTGACCTGGTAGTGGTGGCGCTCCAGCAACCGCCGTAAAGCGGAACGGATGATGGGTTCGTCTTCAACAACCAGAATATGCGACATATCTACCTCTTGCGATTGCTTCCGCGGGTCAGGGCTGCGACGAGCTGCCGGGCATGTTGCGGCGCCCCTCAGTCAGCATTGTCCGGCGCGGAAGAACCGGAACTAAAGACGCCGTGGCGGGGCAGGGTGATGGTGAACCTGGTCCCCCGCCGCGTGGCGTCATCGATTGGGCTGTCTACAGTGATTTGACCATAATGCTCCTCGACTATCGAGTACACCAGGGCCAGTCCCAGCCCGGTGCCCTTGCCGGGCGCCTTGGTGGTGAAGAACGGTTCGAACAGACGATCCTTGAGTGTCTGATCAATGCCGCTGCCCTGATCTTCCACTATCCACAGTATCTGATGTTCGTCCTGAATGGTCCGGATGGTGACCTGGTCACCATCGTTGCTGGCATCCCGGGCGTTGCCCAGCAGATTGATCATCACCTGGGCCAGGCGCTGGCTGTCGCCAGCCACGCGGTGGGACGCGTCGCACAGGTTAACATACTTCACGTCCGGGCCCCTGCGGCTGAGCGACAACAGGTGGATGGCCTCGTTGGTGCATGCCTCGAGGTCGACCGCGTCTTCGGCGTTGTAGTGGCGGCTGCCGACATGGGCGAAGTTGACCAGCGACTGCACGATGCGTGACACCCGTCGGGTCTGGTCGAGAATCTGCTCGGCGGCTTCGTGGATTTCCGGCTGCTCGGACTCCTCGCGCAGGTTCTGTGCCAGGCAGGCGATGCCGGTGATGGGGTTGCCGATCTCGTGGGCCACGCCGGCGGCCAGGCGACCGATGGAGGCCAGGCGTTCCGAGTGCACCAGCTCCTCTTCCAGCAGCTGGGTTTCGGTCTGATCCTCGATCAGCAGCACCAGGCCGCCACGGGCATTGCCCGGTTCGTCGATGGCGGCCTTGTGCAGGCTGAGCCAGTGGGTATTGCCGTCGATGATCAGTTTCTGCTTGTACAGGTGGGCCGATTCATCGGCGACGAACTGCAGCAGCAGCTGGTTCCAGGGCGCGGGCAGGCTTTCCAGGCGGGAGCCGACCACGCCGTCCGCCTCGACCCCGGTCAGCGCCTGCAGGGCCCGGTTCCACATCAGGATCTCGTTGTCCTCGGCCAGGGAACAGACGCCCATCGGCAGGTCCTGCAGGGTCTGGCGGTGATAGCGGCGCAGCGCATCCAGCTCGGCGGCCAGACCGGTAAGGCGCGAATGATAGTCCTCCAGCCGGTTCTCGATGAAGTGGATGTCCTCGGTGACGTAGCCCCGGGTGATCTTGAACGGCAGGAAGGTTTCGATCATGTCCTGGGCTACCGCCGGACCCATCAACCCCGAGAGGTTGGCCTCCAGGCGGTCGCGCAGGCGGCGCAGGGCGTAGGGGCGGCGCTCATCCAGCGGCAGCTTGAGGTCGCGCAGGGCCTGCTCCACTTCCTGCTGTGCTGCCCGGTTGCCCAGGGGCTTGGCCAGCTGCTGGGCAAACTCCTGGGGCGAGCTGGCCACCAGTTCCATGCGCTGGGGGCGGCGCACGTTGTCCACCAGACAGGCTTCGGCAGCACTGACCTCCTCCGCGGAGCGCTGGGTGAACAGCGAAACCAGGGTGAACACCATGATATTGGTCGCCAGCGAGGCGATGGCAGCGATATGCCAGGATTCCTCGTCGAAGGTCAGCTGCAGCTGCAACACCTGCAGCATATCGATGCCGGTGAACAGGGGCAGCAGCAGGGTTACGGCCCACACCAGCATGCCGGCTACCAGGCCGCCGATGAACCCCCGATGGTTGGCCTGGGGCCAGTAGAGCACCGACAGCGCCCCCGGCAGGAACTGCACGGTGGCGACAAAGGAGGTGATGCCCAGGTTGGACAGGTGCTGGTCGGTGCCCAGCAGCCGGTAGAAGGCATAGCTGGCCATGATGATGGCGGCAATCAGCCCGCGCCGGGTCCACAGCAGCCAGCGGTAGATGTTGTTGTCCGCGCTGGGCTGGTACACCGGCAGCACCATGTGGTTGAGCACCATGCCCGACAGCGCCAGGGTGACCACTATGATCAGACCGCTGGCGGCCGATATGCCGCCGATGAAGGCTACCAGGGTCAGCCAGTTCGCTCCCGACGACACGCCCAGGGCCAGGGTGAAGTATTCGGCGTTGGTCGGCACGTTCAGATACAGGCCGGCCCAGAGGATCGGCGGGACTGCCAGGCTCATCAGCAGCAGGAACAGCGGCAGTCCCCAGCTGGCGGTACTCAGTGCCCGCGGGTTGAGATTCTCGGTGAAGGCCATGTGATACATGTGCGGCATGACGATGGCCGCAGCGAAGAACACCAGCAGCAGGGTGCGCCAGGGGCCTTCCTGCAACGGGCTGTGCAGGGTCTTGAGTGCCTCCTGGTTGTGGCTCAGCCACAGCTCCAGCCCGGCGGGGCCTTCGAAGACCACGAACAGTGCGTACAGCCCGACTGCCGACAGGCACAGCAGCTTGACCACGGACTCGAAGGCGATGGCGAACACCAGCCCCTCGTGCTTTTCCCGGGCCGAAATATGGCGGGCGCCGAACAGGATGGCGAACAGCACGATCAGCAGGCAGAAGCCGAAGGCCACCGGATGCTGACCCGGCTCCAGGGTGAGTATCTGCACCGAATCGGTCACCGCCTGGATCTGCAGTGCCAGCAGCGGCAGCATGCTCAGCAGCATGAACAGGGTCGTCAGGGTGCCGGCCCAGGTGCTGCGGAAACGGAAGGCGAACAGGTCTGCCAGGGACGACAGCTGGTAGGTGCGGGTGATGCGCAATATCGGGTTGAGCAGCACCGGCGCCAGCAGGAAGGCGCCGCAGACGCCAAGGTAGTACGTCAGGAATCCGTAACCGTACTGATAGGCCAGACCGACAGTGCCATAGAAGGCCCAGGCGCTGGCATAGACGCCAATCGACAGGGTGTAGATGGCCGGGTGGCGCACCAGAGAACGCGGCAAGAGGCCCCGCTCGGTGGCCCAGGCCACGCTGAACAGCAGGACGAGGTAGAGAACGCTGAGCAGTATCAGCAGGCTGAGTTCAAAGCTCATCGGTGTCCCTTGGGCTCTGCAGCAGCATGCCGGCGATGATCAGGATCAGCCAGAGTACATAGGGACGGTACCAGGCACCCATGGGCTCTATCCACCAGTCCATGATGGCCGGTGAGAACAGGTAGATGCCGATGACCAGCAGCAGCACCAGTCGGTAGATATACATGGGGAGTTGTCCTCGAACGCTGCTTCGATGGTAATCAGGCCGGCTGGGCTTGTCACCCCTGCAGGGGGGCCGGGTCGAGGATCTGCCGGGTAGCGGGCAGTCTGTCCGGACACCAGTGCTCGACGGCCCAGGCCAGCTGCTCGTCCACCGGGGCCCGGCGCAGCTCGGCAGGAAACGCGGGCAGCAGAAGGCGCAGTGCCCGGAACAGGGTCTCGGCGGCCTGGTCGGCCTCCAGGGGCGTGGAACCCAGGCGTTTGCTGAGCTTTTCGCCATCACGGCGCATGATCAGCGGCACGTGCAGATAGCGCGGAGCGGGCTGCTGCAGCAGATGATAGAGCCATAGCTGGCGTGGCGTGGAATCCAGAAGGTCGGCTCCGCGAACGATGTTGGTCACCCCCTGGGCGATATCGTCCATGACCACCGCCAGCTGGTAGGCGACAATGCCGTCGCGGCGGCGGATGATGAAGTCGCCGCAGCTGCTCTCCAGCGACTGACTGACCTGGCCCTGCAGGCGATCGACGAAGCTCAGGGGGCGGTCATCCACCCTGACGCGCACGGCGTGGTCCGGGGCAAAGCCAAGCCGGCGCGTACGGCAGGTGCCCGGATAGACACCGTCATGGGCGATGATCTCCCGGCGCGGGCAATTGCAGTAATAGGCCAGATCGCTGTCGAGCCATTGCTCGATGGTGTGCTGGTAGTAGTCCAGCCGCTCGCTCTGGTAGAGGACCTCGCCATCCCAGTGCAGGCCATAGGTTTGCAGGGTGTGGAGTATGTGCGCAGCGGCACCGGGGAGGTTGCGGGGGGTATCCAGATCTTCCATGCGCACCAGCCAGGTGCCACCCTGATGACGGGCATCCAGATAACTGGCGACGGCAGCGAGCAGCGAGCCGAAATGCAGAAAGCCACTGGGGGTGGGAGCGAAGCGGCCTATGTAACCGGAGGCAGGCATGGGGCGGATTCAGTGGCAGACAGCGCAGAAGCGGGCTGCCTGCCAGGTGACAGGCGCGGGAATCAACCGCCGATCTGCTTTTCCTTGATCTCGGCCAGGGTCTTGCAGTCGATGCACAGGGTGGCCGTGGGGCGGGCTTCCAGACGGCGGATACCGATTTCCACGCCGCAGGAGTCGCAGTAGCCGTAGTCGTCATCCTCGATGCGCTGCAGCGTCTGATCGATCTTCTTGATCAGCTTGCGCTCGCGGTCACGGGTGCGCAGCTCGAGACTGAACTCTTCTTCCTGGCTGGCGCGGTCCGCCGGATCGGGGAAGTTGGCGGCCTCGTCCTGCATGTAGGACACAGTGCGGTCAACTTCTTCCATCAGTTCGCGCTTCCAGCTGTTCAGGATGTCAGCGAAATGGGCGAGCTGACGCTCGTTCATGTACTCCTCGCCTTTCTCTTCCTTGTAGGGAACAAAGCCGCGAATCAACAATGCGTTTTTTTCTTTGGTATTGCTGGGCATAGACAGCCTCACTCTTAGCTCAATCATCCTGTGCCAGGTCGTAAACCTTGTGCGGACCGGCGGGGGTGCGGCCTGTGGCCTGCAAGCGGGCAAAGCTACCAGAACGTGAACGACCGCGCTACTTTTTGCCGATGCTCGCCGGGGCTGCACGATTGCAGCATAGCCCGAAAGACCATGCTCGTGGGGATTCGACCGCTTCGGATCGCCGGCGTTCGCGCGGCGGAACATTATCTGTGCAACCACGGTATCATGGACGCTTTTGTCGCCCTGCGGGGCAGAGGTAGAGCATGGTTGAACGGCGCTGGGCACGGCGGATCGGTGAAATAGAACCCTTTCATGTCATGGCCGTGCTGGACAGGGCCAAGGCGCTGCAGGCGGCTGGCCACGATGTCATTCACATGGAGATCGGGGAGCCGGATTTCGGTACCCCCGAGCCCATCATGCGAGCGGCCCAGGCAGCTTTGAATGCCGGGCATACCAGCTACACCCCGGCACTGGGGCTGCCGGAGCTGCGCGAGGCCATCGCCGGCTTCTATCAGCGACGTTACGGGGTGGACCTGGACCCGCAGCGGGTGATCATCACCCCGGGCGGCTCCGGTGCGCTGCTGCTGGTCAGCGCGTTGCTGGTGGATGCCGGCAGCAAGGTACTGATGGCGGACCCCGCCTACCCCTGCAACCGCCACTTCATGCGCCTGGTCGAGGGAGCGGCGAAGCTCATCCCCACCGGGCCGGAGAGTGCCTATCAGCTGACCCCGGAACTGATCGAGCAGCACTGGGACGCGGACAGCGCCGCGGTGCTCAGCGCGTCGCCGGCCAACCCTTCGGGCAGCGTACTGAGCCGCGCACAGTTGCAGGGGCTGGCGCAGGTCACGGCCGGTCTGGGCGGCGAGCTGATCGTCGACGAGATCTACCATGGTCTGACCTATGGTTGTGATGCCGCCAGCGTGCTGGAAGTGGCACCGGATGCCTGGGTGCTGAACAGCTTCTCCAAGTACTTCGGCATGACCGGCTGGCGCCTGGGCTGGCTGATTGCACCCCTGGATGCGGTACCGGAGCTGGAGAAGCTGGCGCAGAACTACTACATCTGCGCGCCCCATCTGGCCCAGCAGGCGGCACTGGCCGCCTTCAGCGAGGATACTCTGGCTATCTGCGAGCAGCGGCGCGAAGCCTTCCATCGGCGCCGGGACTTCCTGCTGCCGGCGCTGCGGGAGCTGGGGTTCGTCATTCCGCATACACCCGAAGGCGCCTTCTATCTGTATGCCGATGTCAGCGGCTTCGGTGGCGACAGCCAGCGCCTGTGCCAGCATCTGATCGAAACCGAGCATCTGGCCATCACCCCCGGCCTGGACTTCGGCCATCATCGAGCGGCCGAACATGTCCGCCTGGCGTATACCGCCGATGTACCGCGGCTGGAGCAGGCCGTTGAGCGTCTGCAGCGGGGGCTGCGGAGCTGGCACCGATGCTGATTCCCTTTGCCCGGGAGCTTCAGGAAGCGACCCTGCTGCGCCGTTACAAGCGCTTTCTGGCGGATGTACGGCTTGCCGATGGCCACGAGCTGACCCTGCACTGTCCCAATACCGGTTCCATGCTCAACTGCGCCGAGCCCGGCAGCCGGGTGTGGGTGGACCTGCATCAACGGCCGGGGCGCAAGCTGCCGGGCACCTGGGAGCTGGTGGAAACCGCGCCGGGGGAGCTGGCCTGCGTGCACAGTGCCCGGGCCAATGCGGTGGTGGCCGCCGGGCTGGAGGCCGGGCTGATCACGCCGCTGGCTGGTATTCAGGGTGTGCGTCGGGAAGTCACCCTGGCCGCCGGCGGCAGCCGGTTCGATTTCCTGCTCGGCGAGGGAGAGGACAGTTGGGTGGTTGAGGTCAAGAGCGTGACGCTCGCGCTGGGTGGAGGGCAGGGCGCCTTCCCCGATGCCGTGAGCCTGCGGGGGCAGAAACATCTGCGCGAGCTGATCGGTCTGGCGCAGTCCGGGCAGCGCAGCTGTCTGCTGTTCTGCGTGATGCACAGTGGCATACGGCGGGTGCGTCCGGCGGACGAGATCGATCCCGTATATGGTGAACTGCTGCGTCAGGCGCGGGCAGCGGGGGTGCTGGTGCTGGCCTGGTCAGTACTGCCGACGCCTTCCGGTCTGCAGCTGGCTGGCGAGCTGGCGGTGGACTGTCAGCCCTGAGGAAGGGCTGACAGCCACAACTGGCCATCGGCGAGACGGCAGGGGATGGGAGTGAGGCTGGCGCCGCTGCAGGGGCCGGCGACGCACTCCCCGGATTCGGGCAGGAAGAGGGCGCCATGGCTGGCGCACTGGATCAGGCGGCCACTCCGGTCGAGGAACTGGTCGGGCACCCACTCCAGCGGAATGCCACGGTGCGGACAGCTGTTGCGGTAGACGTAGACCTGCTGGCCCTGGCGCACCGCGAACAGACGCTGGCCCCGGACCTCGAAACCCTTGCTGCCGGGGTCTTCCAGCTCGTCCAGACGGCACAGGGCAATGGCATTACTCACGGGTTTCACCGATCAGCAGGGCCGGGCTGTAGCGCAGGGTGTCGAGGATGCCGCTGGCCAATTGCTCGGCGCGCTCGGCCAGGGAGTAGTCCTCCGGACGCAGCAGCCAGGTGTCCAGTATGCCGATCACCTGCGCCTGGATGCAGGCGGCGGCCATGGGCACATCCAGGCGTTCGGGCAGCTGTCCGCGGGCAATGGCATTGCGCAGTGAACCTTGCAGCTTGATCAGGGACTGGCGTCGCAGTTCGCGCATGTGTTCACGCAGATCACACATGCGGTCGGTATACTCGCACTTGTGGAAGACGATCTCGTTGATGCGGCGGGTCGTCGGGTCCAGTTCGTTCTGGCGGAATATCTCGGTGAGCAGGACCTGCAGTTTGCCCAGGGGATCCTCCTCGTCCGCGTCCCGAGTGGCCTCATCCAGATGCTGGATGGGCATGCGGGCCCGCAGCAACAGGGCGTCAAACAGTTCATCCTTGTTCTCGAAGTGCCAGTAGATGGCGCCCCGTGTCACCCCCGCCCGTTTGGCGATATCCGCCAGCGAGGTATGTGCCACCCCCTTGCGGGAAAAGCACAGCTCCGCCGCGTCTATGATCTGCGCGCGGGTTTCCAGGGCTTCCTGTTTGGTGCGTCTTGCCATTGGGTTCTCTAGTGCTGCTGGCCGGGAAGGCCGCAACGGGAGGGAAAGTGTGTGATAAATGTTAACCAATGTGAAAACAACTTACAAACATTCGTGAATGTAAGTATTATTCCCAACCTGCCATAAGAACTCTTATTACACATCTGTATTGCGTTGATCGTAATGCCCGAAGAGGTGCCTCGCCCATGCCACTCAAGCCAGCCCGTGCTGCCCTGATACCCCTGTTTGCCGCCATGGCACTGCTTGCTGCCTGCGACAAGCCGCAGGAGTCAACCGAAGCCTCCGCTGCCGCGCCCCAGGTCGGCGTGGTCACCGTCGAGGCGCAGCATTTCGTGATGACCACCGAGCTGCCGGGGCGTACCCGAGCCTATCGCGTTGCGGAAGTGCGTCCGCAGGTGAGCGGCATCATCCAGAAGCGTCTGTTCGAGGAAGGCAGCGAGGTGAAGGCGGGGCAGCAGCTGTATCAGATCGACGACGCCGTCTACGCGGCCGCGCTGCAGAGTGCCGAGGCCAGTCGCCTGTCGGCCGGCACCCTGGCTGACCGCTACGAGGTACTGGTGAAGGACCGCGCCGTCAGTCAGCAGGCCTATGACGAGGCCCGTGCGGCGAAGCTGCAGGCCGAGGCGGCACTGGAGCGAGCGCGCATCGATCTGCGCTACACCCGTGTATCCGCGCCGATCTCCGGGCAGATCGGACGTTCTGCCGTTACCGAGGGCGCCCTGGTCAGCAACGGTCAGGCCCAGGCGCTGGCGACCATCCAGCAGCTCGATCCCATTTATGTGGATGTGACCCAGCCTGCCCGGGAACTGCTGGCGCTGCGCCGAGCCCTGGACAGCGGTCGGCTGCAGAAGGCCGGCGACAATGCTGCCCGGGCAGTCCTGCGGCTGGAAGATGGTTCCGAATACGAGCATGAGGGCAAGCTGGAGTTTTCCGAGGTCAGCGTCGATGAGGGCACCGGCTCGGTGACCCTGCGGGCGGTGTTCCCCAACCCGGACCGCATCCTGCTGCCGGGCATGTTTGTCCATGCTCAGCTGATTGCCGGTGCGCGCAGCGACGCCATTCTGGTGCCGCAGCAGGGGGTCACCCGCAACCCCCGCGGCCAGGCAGTGGCAATGGTGGTCAACGATCAGAACCAGGTCGAGCAACGCATCATCCAGACCGATCGTACCGTCGGCAATCGCTGGCTGGTCAGCGACGGGCTCACGGTCGGTGATCGTCTGATCACCGAGGGTCTGCATATCGTCCAGCCGGGCATGCAGGTCGAGCCGGTACCGGCCGCCAACGTGGATGACGCTACCGGAACCGCCGCCACATCCGGACAGGAAGGGTAATCTCCATGCCTCATTATTTTATCGATCGCCCGATCTTTGCCTGGGTGCTGGCGATCCTGGTGATGCTGATGGGAGGACTGGCTATCCTGGGACTGCCGGTCAACCAGTACCCCAGCATCGCGCCGCCGGCGGTGAACATCGCCGTCAACTACCCCGGCGCATCGGCGCAGACGGTGCAGGACACCGTGGCTCAGGTTATCGAACAGCAGATGAACGGCATCGATGGCCTGCGCTACATGAAGTCCGAAAGCGGCTCCGACGGCAGCATGCGCATCACCGTTACCTTCGATCAGGGGGTGGATCCGGACATCGCCCAGGTCCAGGTACAGAACAAGCTGCAGCTGGCCACGCCCATGCTGCCGCAGGAAGTGCAGCAGCAGGGTATCCGTGTGACCAAGGCCTCCTCCAACTTCCTGATGGTCGTCGGTCTGATTTCCACCGATGGCCGCATGGGTAACGAGGACCTTTCGGACTTCATCATCTCCACCCTGCAGGACCCGATCTCCCGGACCTCCGGCGTGGGCGACTTCCAGGTGTTCGGCTCGCCCTATTCCATGCGCATCTGGCTGGACCCGGCGAAACTCAATCGCTATCAGCTGACCCCGGTGGATATCCGCAACGCCATCGCCAGTCAGAACGTGCAGGTCTCCGGCGGCCAGCTGGGTGGTGCTCCGGCGGTACCCGGTCAGCAACTCAACGCCACCATCATCGGCAAGACCCGCTTCGAAACGCCCGA
>Ga0209075_1002434_pt1 | contig 16410 bp, 10 predicted proteins | sample Stecom2011_FD_187523 | JGI IMG/M metagenome (GOLD analysis project Ga0209075, IMG submission 187523) | Agricultural soil microbial communities from Utah to study Nitrogen management - Steer compost 2011 (SPAdes) (version 2) | ecosystem: Environmental > Terrestrial > Soil > Agricultural land...
GAATCATGTCGACCAATGGACCAATGCTAGATAGTGCAGGCCTCAGGTTTATTGCGACAAATAAAATACCTATCAGCAGTAGAATGCGTGAAGATTTGTTTAATCCGTTTTCGTCTAATTTTTCCATAATCTATATAAGACAACAAAAGTAGGTTTTTGTTTTCATTAGAAATGTTTTTAGCATTCTTGAGCACCATGTTTTATAGTAAAAAACATATTCAATAGATTAGTTAACAGAGAATCAAAGCATTAGTTTATAAAAATTATAAATGAAGCTTCATCGAAATACTGAAAAAAAAACAAAGAAAAAAAACCTCAAAATCTTGATTCTCTTTATAATGTCGTACCTTTGCAACCAATTTTTAAATAAAAGTATGACCTTTAACGAATTAGGGCTGAGAAGCCAAGTGGTCAAAGCTGTTACAGACATGGGGTTTGAACAGCCAACGCCAATCCAGCTAGAAGCTATCCCACATCTACTCAAGTCTAAGAGTGATTTCGTAGGATTAGCACAGACTGGAACAGGGAAAACTGCCGCTTTTGGATTACCATTAGTGAACAGAATTACGGAAAGCCGAAAATATCCGACAGGCTTAATTATTTGTCCAACGCGGGAGTTATGTTTGCAAATTGCAAAAGACGTACAGAATTATTCTAAGTACGAAAAAGCTTCAACAGTAGAAGCCGTTTACGGTGGTGCAGACATTCAACGTCAAATTAAAAACATCAGAAATGGAGTTGCAATTATTGTAGCTACACCAGGAAGATTAGTGGATTTGATTAAACGTAAAGCGATACAGCTGAACGAAGTTGAAGTTGTGGTACTAGATGAGGCAGATGAGATGTTGAATATGGGATTCAAAGAAGATTTGGATTTCATTTTGAGCGCAACGCCAAAAGAAAAGAGTACGTGGTTGTTTTCTGCAACAATGCCAGCTGAAGTAGCTAGGATTGGGAAAACGTATATGACTGACCCATTAGAGGTGAGCATAGGAAACAAAAATGAAGGTAACGCCAACATTGACCACATCTATTTTACAGTAAAAGAAAGAGATCGTTATGCCGCTTTGAAGCGCTTAATTGATTTTAATCCTAAGATATTTGGACTTGTTTTTTGCCGTACACGTAGAGAAACTCAGCAAGTAGCTGAAAAACTCGGAAAAGAAGGGTACAGCGCAGAAGCACTTCACGGAGATCTATCTCAAGCACAACGTGACCGAGTGATGAACTTATTCAGAAGTAGAAGTATTCAATTACTTGTTGCTACTGATGTTGCTGCTCGTGGAATTGATGTTGATGATATTACTCACGTAATTAACTACAACTTACCAGATGAGGTAGAAAACTACACACACAGAAGTGGACGTACAGCACGTGCTGGAAATACAGGAGAATCTCTTGTTTTAATTAACACACGTGAAAAATATAAGATTAATCAAATCGAAAGAATTATTAATCAAAAGTTTACTGCTGCAGAGATTCCTGGACCAGAAGCGATTTGTGCGATTCAATTAGAATCGATGATCGACAAAGTGAAAGCAACACGTGTAAACGAAGAAGAAATCGCTCCTTTTATTCCACATATCTTAGCAGATTTAGAGGAATTATCAAAAGAAGAAGTAATTAAAAAATTCGTTTCTGCAGAATTCAACCGTTTCTTAGATTACTACAAAAAAGCTGGAGACCTTAACGCTAAAGCTTCTGATAGAGGTGGTGACGATAGAGGTAGCGACAGAGATAGAGGTAAAAGAAGAGAAAGAGGAAGAACAGATGAAAACAAACAACGTTTCTTTGTTTCTTTAGGTGAGAAAGATGGATTAAATCCTGGTGGATTGTTGCGTGTAATATGTGATGCTACTGGATTAAAATCGGATACGATTGGTAGAATTGATATTATGCCAGCATTCTCATTCTTTGACGCTGATAAAACTGATGCTGATAAGATTTTAGCTCAGGTTCACGGTGCAGATTTCGAAGGAAAAAGCATGAATATTGAGAAAACCCAAGAAAAGTCTCAAGGAGGTGGTGGTAGAAGTCGTGGTGGTAGCCGTGGTGGAAGTCGCTCTGGTGGAGACCGTAGAAGTGGTGGAAGAAGTAGCGGAGGTAGCAGAAGCGGAAGTAGAAGCTCTAGCAGCAGAAGAAGATAAGATAAGATAAGTTTATAATAGTACCATAGAAATAAAAATGGAAATTAGAAATATAGCAATTATAGCTCACGTTGACCACGGAAAAACGACTTTGGTTGAGCGTATAATTGAAGCAGGAGAAACTTTTGACACAAGAAACCTTGTCGAAGGTGGTGCCCTAATGATGGATAACAACGACCTTGAAAGAGAAAGAGGGATTACGATTGTATCTAAAAACGTTTCAATTCAATATAAAGGAACGAAAATTAATATTATTGATACTCCTGGTCACGCCGACTTTGGAGGTGAGGTAGAACGTGTTTTAAACATGGCAGATGGTGTATGTTTGTTGGTGGATGCTTTTGAGGGTCCAATGCCACAAACACGTTTTGTTTTGCAAAAAGCACTACAGATGGGCTTAAAGCCGTTAGTAGTTGTAAACAAAGTTGACAAAGACAACTGTACGCCAGATGAGGTGCATGAAAAGGTTTTCGAATTAATGTTCGACCTTGAAGCAAACGAAGAGCAATTAGAATTTGAGGCGGTTTATGGTTCTGCGAAGAACAATTGGATGTCGAAAGATTGGAAAACTCCTACAGACTCTATCGAACCTCTTTTAGATACAATTTTAGAATATTTTCCTCCAGTGAAAATTGAAGAAGGAAATACGCAAATGTTGATTACTTCTTTAGATTATTCTTCTTTTGTTGGACGTATCGCAATCGGTCGTTTACAAAGAGGAACAATTAAACCAGGAATGCCAATTATTCTTTCAAAAGCTGATGGTTCACAAGAAAAACACCGTATTAAAGACGTGTTTGTTTTTGCTGGAACTGAGCGTGTAAAAGTTGATTCAGTTCAAGCTGGAGATATTTGTGCTATTACAGGTATGGATGGATTCGATATCGGAGACTCTGTTTGTGATGCGGAAAACCCTGAGCCTTTAGCTTCAATGGCTATTGATGAGCCAACGATGAGTATGATGTTCTCTATTAATGATTCACCATTCTTCGGACAAGAGGGGAAGTTTGTTACTTCTCGTCACATCCAAGAGCGTTTGAATAAAGAATTAGAGAAAAACTTAGCACTACGTGTTCAACAAACTGAAAAAGCTGATAAATGGATGGTCTTCGGAAGAGGTGTAATGCATTTAGCTGTATTGGTTGAAACAATGCGTCGTGAAGGTTATGAATTACAAGTGGGTCAACCACAAGTAATCATCAAGGAAATTGACGGTAAGAAACATGAACCAGTTGAGGAGTTAACAATTGATTTACCAGAGCAACATTCTGGAACTGCGGTTGAAGCAGTTTCAAGACGTAAAGGTGAAATGACCAATATGGTAGCTAAGGGTGACCGTATGGTGATTGACTTTATCGTTCCTTCAAGAGGAATTATTGGTTTGCGTAACTATTTGTTAACACAAACTGCTGGTGAAGCAATCATGAACCATAGATTTATTGAGTTCCAACCGTACAAAGGTGAAATTCCTGGACGTCAGAATGGTTCTTTAATCTCTATGGAAAAAGGTTCAGCAATTCCTTACTCATTAAACAACTTACAAGACAGAGGTAAATTCTTCGTTGAATCAAATCAAGCAATTTATGGTGGACAAGTAATTGGAGAAAACTCAAGACAAGGAGATTTAGTAGTTAACGTTACTAAAACGAAGAAAATGTCTAACATGCGTTCTTCAGGTGCTGATGATAAAGTGAGTATTGCACCTCCAATCATAATGTCTCTGGAAGAAAGTTTGGAGTACATTCAGTCTGATGAGTACGTTGAAGTAACACCAGAATCATTGAGAATTCGTAAAATTCTTTTGGATGAGAATGCACGTAAAAGAGCAGGGAAGTAGTCTTTTATAAAAAATACTTAAAGACAGCGTTAGGCTTGTTTTTAAGCTTTTTTTGTCAAAGACTTAGATGAAATACATGCTAGGAAAAGGCGATTATCGAAAGGTAGTCGCCTTTTTTGATAGGTAAAACACTGTAAATCAATGCATAACTAACAGTGTGTATTGTTTTTACGTAACTTTATTTAAATTGATCGCGATGATAAGAAAAGCAAAAATTAAAATTTTAGTTGGTGTAATAGGGTTAGGATTTTTTTATTCTTGCGAATGCAGTAGAACCGTTGATGGTAATGTATTAGATGAATCGACTCAGTAGTTGTGAGTATCATTTAATTGAATTTTGGTCTTATCAAATATAGCAAACTTTATGTATCTACTTTTCATATCCCTTTCGATAAAATATTCTATTTTTGCAAAAACATATTTGATATGCAGATTTTAGATGGTAAAGAAACTTCAAAAGCAATTCGCCAAGAATTAGCAGAAGCAGTTAAAGCAAGAAAAGCAAAAGGTCAAAAAACTCCACATTTAGCCGCAGTATTAGTTGGGAACGATGGTGGTTCTTTAACTTATGTAGGTGCGAAAGTAAGAGCATGTAAAGAAATTGGCTTCGAAAGTTCACTGTTTCACTTGGAAGATACCATCACAGAAGAAGCATTATTGGCGAAGGTTAATGAACTCAATAACGACGACGAAATTGACGGATTTATCGTTCAATTGCCACTCCCTAAACACATCGACGAAAAGAAAATTACTTTAGCAATAGATCCTAAAAAAGACGTGGATGGCTTTCATCCAACAAATCTTGGGAATATGGTTCTAAACCTTCCTGGATTTTTACCCGCTACACCTGCCGGAATGTTAGAACTTTTCAAAAGATATGATATTGAAACTTCAGGTAAACATTGCGTTGTAATTGGTCGCTCACATATCGTTGGTTCGCCAATGAGTATTCTGATGGGAAGAAGCGCATATCCTGGAAATTCAACTGTTACCCTTACTCATTCAAGAACCAAAAACTTGAAAGAGTTAACTCTTCAAGCTGATATTATTATTAGTGCAATTGGAAAACCAAACTTCCTAACTGCAGATATGGTAAAAGAAGGAGTTGTGGTGATGGATGTTGGAATTACACGTCTTGAAGATGCTTCAAAGAAAAGTGGATACAGAATTGTAGGCGATGTTGACTTTGAAAGCGTTTCTGAAAAAGCTTCATACATTACGCCAGTACCTGGTGGAGTTGGACCAATGACTATTGTATCTTTGATGATGAATACCTTGAAAGCTATGGAAATAAATCATAAATGATTTACAGTATTGGGCGTTCCCGATGATTTAACAGATATACAGGACAAGAAGTAGGGAGTTTTGAGGTAACTCTGAATTTGTTTATTCGCTAAATTCAGAAATTATACTTTTGGAAAGCTATTTCTCCTCTTTTTCATTCTGTTTCTCACTCTGTAGCTTCTTGAATTATAGTGAGAGTTCAAGTTTTATAGTCTATTTAAAATTAACCTTTTAATTTATTCCTACTTTAGTATACTAATTAAGTTTGTTGTATTTAACAGTCTAGCATATAGTGTGTTAAAAAACAGTATGTTTTTCATTTATTAATACTTTTTGGCAACCTTTATTATTATCTTGCGTTACGTATATAACTAATAAACTTTACTATGCAACTACAACTACTATTTGTAAAGCGTCTTAGCATGCTTTTACTTTTTGTTTACCCTTTTATTTCTAATGCTCAAATTGAAGAGCGTTTAATTGGAAGTTACTCTGTAGTATCAGGGTCTCCTGCTGAAACTATTGCTATTTCCTCAGATAAAGTGGAAGTGATTCTTAAATCAGAAGTAATAGAAAAGTTCTTCTTTTATGACAAGAAAAACGAAAGTTATATTCTAGAATTAGTTGACGTTAACGTTACCTCTGTGGATCATTCTATAAAGAAAGACAGAAGATTATTTAACGTTAGTTTGCTAGAACATTCTTCTGAACTGATGAAGTTGAATATGACTCATCCGAATGGTATGAAACAAGAACTAATATTGAGAAAGCTTTTATAAGCTTAATCTTATAAATTCAAAATCTTATAATTATGAAAAACTATCTACTACTATTAATATCATTATTTATCATTTCATCTTTAAGTAGCTCCTTAGCAGGTGGTGGTGGTGGTAGTGGAACCCATGTTGACCCGCCTCCAGGAATGCCAAGCTGTGTTGGGCAAGATGCTCCGGGAAACACAGCCTGTACTGCAACACCTATTTGTAATTTAAATGGTTACTGTGGAACAACTTTAAGCTCTTATACGGTTAATTCTTGGTCTCAGTTAAATTCTGCTTTTTGCGGTGGGATTCATAATAATTCCTTTTTATCGTTTACAGCAGAAGCAACTACAATATCTTTTGATGTTTACGTTTATAATTGTAATGATAACCAGGCTATTCAGGTGTTTATATTTAAAGCGAATAGTTGTTCTGGAGGCTCAGTTCAAGGGCTAGGTTGCGTTGATGAAATGTATGCTAGAGACACCCCATATAATGTATCTGCTAATGGTTTGATTCCCGGTGAAGATTATTATATCATGATTGACGGATTCAATGGACATGTATGCGATTATACTTTTGTAGCTACTTCAGGAGTATCTATACCTGTTAATGTCAATCCCTCAACAACAACTATTTGTTTAGGAGAAACGGTGGAGTTAACAGCTAGTGGAGGAGATGGTGTCTATACATGGGATGCGTCTTCTGACCTAAATTCAACTACTTTAGCTACTGTTGAGGTCACACCACCATTATCTCCAGGAACATATTCATATACAGTTAACTCAGACGGCACAAACGTATGTTCAGGTGCTTCTTCAGCAACAGCAACTGTTACTGTAGAAAGTTGTGGATGCCCTTTATCAACAAGTAATAGTGGACCTGTTTGTGCTGGAGACGTGTTCAGTTTAGAAGCAACAATTGCTACAGGAAGTATGACTTCATTCTTATGGTCAGGACCCAACGGCTACACTTCTAGTGTTCAAAATCCAACGGATGTTCCTGCTCCAACTACCCCTGGTTCGTATGATTATACTTTTACCGCAACAATAGATGGACAACCTTGTACATCGGTAACAACTGTTACTGTTTCTGATTGTTCAGGACCTTGTGATGTCATGGCAATAAGAGATGCTTTTACAAACGCTGGTTGTATTGAGTTAGATGCTTGTATTTCTGAATGCAGTATGTACTTCCTTAACCCACAATCAATGACAGGTAGTGAAGCACAAACTTTTGCCGAAGGATTAGGAGCTAATCTTGTTTCAATTCAGACACAGGAAGAGAATGACTGTATTTTAACGGCTTTAAATTCACTTAATCAAACAGGTACAATTTGGATAGGTTTAAACGATGAGGCTGTAGAAGGAACATTTGTTTGGTACGACCAATCACCTGTTACTTATACAAATTGGGCTCCAGGAGAACCTAATAATAGTGGAGGTAATGAAGACTGTGTTCAAATCTACCCAACAGGATCAAATCCAGGAATGTGGAATGATCTAAACTGTAATGCAAATGACTCTAAGTCGATTATAGAGGTAAACCTTTGTCCTGTTGTCGACGCAGGACCTAATATTACCATTTGTGAAGGAGAAACTGCAACAATACAATCTTCAGCTACAATTTTAGGATCAGCTCCTTATACACACCAATGGGATAATAACGGACCTTCAACAGTAGCTAATAGTGTTTCACCAACAGTTACGACAGATTATACCCTAAGTGTCTTGGATCGTTACTCTTGTACAGGAGAAGATGTGATGACAGTTGTGGTTAACCCTATGCCTGTTGTAAATGCTGGAAATGATATCACTATTTGTGCTGGTGAAAGCGTAATTTTAACTGGAACTGGCGGAGCAGGAACATGGAATAACGGAGTTACTAATGGTGTAGCTTTTGCTCCTACATCTACTCAAACATATACATATACAGTTACAACAAACGGTTGTACTTCTTCAGACGATGTTACAGTTACTGTTAATGCAAGACCTAATGTTGGTGTTATTCCTGATGATACTTTGGGGTGTGAGTCTTTAATAGTAAACTTTACTAACCTTTTCCAAGAAACAGATGTAGTTTATACTATTGATTTTGGTGATGGAACAAATTCTGTAATCACAGATAATGCGATACATCAATATAATTCTGCAGGCTGTTATGATGTAACTGTAACTGCTGATTTAAATGGTTGTATAAATACAGTTACTTATAATAACTTAATTTGTATAACTGAAAAACCAATCGCTAGCTTTACTCCAGAGCCTCAGTTGATGTCAATAGTTGAACCTCATACTAAATTTGATAATAGTTCGATTAATGCCAATAGCTACACTTGGGACTTTGGTGATGGAACGGGTCTTTCATATGCCAACTCACCATCACATACTTATCCTGATGATGAGGCAGGAACGTATGTTGTAACATTGGTAGCTTCTTCAGCTCTGAACTGTACAGATACAGCTAGAGTGGTGGTTGAGGTAGAAGGGGAGTTAATTTACTATATCCCAAATTCATTTACACCAGACGGAGATCAGTACAATCCAACTTTTAAGCCAATATTTACTACAGGTTATGATGTGTTCAATTATAATCTGGTAATTTATAACCGTTGGGGAGAAACAGTATTCGAATCATATAATGCTGATATTGGTTGGGATGGAACATACGGTGCAGATTCTGAAAAAATTGTAGAAGGAACCTATATTTACAAAATAGAATTTAAAACTACACGTTCTGACGAACGAAAAACAGTTGTTGGACATGTGACTTTACTGAGATAGTATCTTGAAAAGTCATTATTAAGTCGGTTTATTAGCATGAAAGCATGTTAGTAAACCGACTTTTTAATTTCATATAATCTGTGTTTATAGTCAATAAAGTATTTTCCTCTATAAACCTGTATTTATATTGTCTTGTTTGATTTTGTGACTGTTTGAAACAAATTGTTTAAATTCGAAAATCAAAATTAAAGAGAATGAAGAAAATTGTATTGAGTGTAATTGTTGTAGGTGTTCTTTTTTCGTGTGGTCAGAATGAAAATGAGACAAATTTGGAAAAAGATCCTGTAGTTGAAACAGAACAAAATGAGAACAAAGACTTTGAGTGGGAGGTAGATCGATTTGCCGATATTCGTGTACTTCGCTATCGAATTAATGGTTTCGATAAATTGACGCTTGACCAAAAGAAATTGGCATACTATTTAACTCAAGCTGGATTAAGTGGAAGAGACATTATTTACGACCAAAACTATAAACACAACCTCGAAATTCGTAAAGCTTTAGACAATATCGTAGCGAATCACGAAGGTGATGAGAGTGAAGATTGGAATAAATTCTTGCAATACACTAAGCAGGTTTGGTTTGCCAATGGAATTCACCATCACTATTCAAAAGATAAGTTCAAACCTGAATTTGATCAAGCTTATTTCAATACATTATTAACTGAAACTAACACAGAACTTAGCAAAGAGGCAATGATCGCCATTTTTGATCCGAATGTTGATGCTAAGGCGGTTAACCTTGATGCTTCAAAAGGAATCATTAAAGGAAGTGCAAACAACTTTTATGGTGAAGGAGTAACTGAGAAGATGGTGGATGAATACTATGCAAAAATTAAAGATCCAAATGATAAACGACCAATCTCTTATGGGTTAAATTCAAAAATGATTTTGAATGATAATGGTGAATTAGAAGAAGTGACTTGGAAGATTGGAGGAATGTATGGTGAAGCACTTACCAAAGTTGCTTATTGGCTAGAAAAAGCTGCTGAAGTTGCTGAAAACGATGCGCAGAGAGAGGCACTTGAACTTTTAGTGAAATATTATGAGACAGGAGATCTAAAAGACTGGGATGCTTACAGCATTGCATGGGTTGAAGCAACAGAAGGTGATATTGATTATATCAATGGATTTATTGAGGTATACGGAGACGCAAAAGGATATAGAGCTACTTACGAAACAATTGTTCAAATGAAAGATTTTGAAGCTTCAGAACAAATGAAAGTCTTAGAGGATAATGTTCAATGGTTTGAAGATAATTCTTCTATTATGGATGAGCACAAAAAGGCTAATGTAAAAGGAGTGACTTATAAGGTTGTAAATGTTGTCGGTGAAGCAGGTGATGCTTCTCCATCTACACCAATTGGTGTAAATCTACCTAATGCTGACTGGATTCGTGCAGAGCATGGTTCAAAATCTGTGAGTCTTGGAAATATCGTTGAAGCTTATGAAAACGCTTCTGGAGGTTCTTTCCTAAAGGAGTTTACTTATGATAAAGAAGAATTAGAAAGAGCTAAAGTTTATGGTGCAAAAGCATCTCGATTACATACTTCACTTCACGAGGTTGTTGGTCACGCTAGTGGTCAGTTGAACCCTGGTGTTAGAACTCCTAAAGAGACTTTAAGAAACTATGCAAGTGCTTTAGAAGAAGCGCGTGCAGACTTAGTATCTCTTTATTTTTTGATGAACGAAAAGTTAGTCGATCTCGGTCTAATGGAGTCTTTAGAAGTTGGTAAAGCAGAGTATGATGCTTATATCAGAAATGGTTTAATGACACAGCTCCAACGTGTTCAGCTTGGAAAAAATATCGAGCAATCACATATGAGAAATCGTCAACTTGTGGCTGCTTGGGCTTATGAAAAGGGTAAAGAGGACAATGTGATTGAAAAGTTAGTTCGTGATGGTAAAACATACTTTAAAATTAATGATTATGTTGCTTTACAAGCATTATTCGGAGAATTGTTGAGAGAAATCCAACGCATTAAATCTGAAGGAGATTTTGAGGCAGGTAAAAATTTAATTGAAACGTATGCAGTGAAAATTGATCAAGCTATACATGCAGAAGTTTTAGATCGTGTTAAACCTTTAAATATTCCTCCTTATAGTGGATTTGTAAACCCTGTATTAGTTCCTGAAACTGATAAAGACGGAAATATTACAGATATAAAAGTAACTTATGTGTCTAGCTTTAAAGAGCAAATGTTAGAATACACAAATGACTATAGTTTCTTGAAAAAGTAGTCTTTACAAACAATAAATTAAATAAAGTATAAAGGTGGCTGAGCGAAGTCGAAGTCACCTTTGTATGTTTTTTGCCAATCTATGCGCAAATATTCATCCACAATTGGGTATATACTCTTCCTTTTTTTACACATTTTCTTTATAGGAAAGTGTCTTTTTGAAATAGCTACTTTCAATACGACCATGGTGATGTTTCTTGTCATTTTAGGACTATTGCTATACAGTTATACTTATTTGCTTCGAGAGAAATTTAATACAAAAGGGAATTTATTAGAATTTTTAGCTTTGGTGATTGGAAGTTTGCTCACATTTTACCTCAATAATTACTTGGGATGGGGCGCTGTGATTGCATCAGCTGCTGTTGGACTCGCAGGAGGAGTATTGCCTTATGTAAAACCCAATTCTCAAGCTATGAAATCTGCTGCTTTGGCTATTTATTGTGGTTCATTTGTAGGAATGGCTAGCACTTTTTTATTCGATGAAATTCACTATATATTTATTGCTAGTGTGATTTCTGGGTTGTTCTATATTTATACCAGAGGTCTATTTATAGGTTATGGTGGAAAACTTGGTTCTGTTGCCTTTTCTGGAGTTTTAGCCACTGTATTGCTTTTCATGCTGAGATGATAGAAGTTTCATTATATATCGTTGGGCTTTCCGCTGCTGTGATTGCATTCATTCTCAATAATAATTTTAAGCTGGGGATTGTAATAGGATCTGCCTTACCCTCTTTAATTTTTGCTTTAATCCTCAAAGCATTTGATTCATATTTACCGGATTTATTTACCACAGAAGCACCTGTTATCTTCTACGGTGCTGCGTTTATTGGAATGGCTTCAAATAAAATACTCTCATCTTATTCTCTAATAGCAGTGGGTGGATTACTATTTACTTTTATTTATCTATTCACAGCTTCCTATTTTGAAGGGTTTGGAGGCGCACTAGGAACGACAGCTGCACTTTGTTTCTTGCCTGTTTATAGTCTACAGATAATCTTGAGTAAAAGATAATCCTAAATTAAAGCTTTTTTAACCTAGCATAATAATGCTGAAAAGTGTCTTTTTTCAGAAAAAGATTATTTTTAGTAGGTAAGAATCCAACATTGGTCTATGGTTTATAGGGTTTTATAGATGGGTTTTTTATGATTTCTTCTGATTTATTGTTAATTTGGCAACCTTAGAGAGGGCTTAACGTCTTCTGTAGTAATTAGGTACGATCTTATTAGAACTTTGATAAATACAATTAATGCAATGAAGAAATTATCAAAAGTATTATTAGCGGTATGTGCAACTGCAATAGTACAAGTACAAGCTCAAACTGGTAGCTTTACTAAAACACCAAACACTAAATGTGAAGGAGCACCTTGTGATTATACAGGGCCTAGCATTATGATAAATGAAATTATGATATCACCATCAAGCTTTGATGGTTCTTTATCTGGAACTGACGCCTCTCAACGAGGAGAGTGGATTGAGTTATATAATCCTAATCTTTGTGAGCCAGTTGATATTTCCTGTTATTACTTGGGAAGTGCTGCAGAACAAAGTTTCTCTATTGCTGGTGAAGCTTTCCAAATTCCAAATAATACTATTGTTCCTCCTGGAGGATTTGCTGTAATTAGAGGAGACAATGCTGCAAACGTTCCTGCCGCTCTTCTGGTTGCTAACGGAGGCAATACGGTAGAGGTTACTGTTCCACCACTATTAAATGGAGATGGTATTTGTATTTATGAAGACCCTGGATCAGGGATGTTTCCTATGCCAAACACTGCAGTAAGATTATGGTTTCCTAATGCAGGAGGTTGGTTTGCTTTTTATGATAGCAATGGTGTACCACAAGACGCTATAAGTTGGGGTAGTGAAGCAGGAATAGATGAAGAGCCTTGTGTGGCAAGTCACTCTACATGTAATAGTTCTGTTTCTTCATTGGCCAGCTATACTGCAATACCAGCAGCGAGAAAAGAAAATGTGTATTCGTCCTTTGGTGGGGTCCCAAATTCATGGGGGAGCAGTATACGAAGAGTTCCTGATGGTGGTGCTTGGGTAAAGAATGGAGGTTCTACTCCAACACAAGGGACTTGTAATGCTACATGTGCTACAGTTTCTACTTCTTCTTGTGATGGAACAGCAACGGTAAATGTAACTGGTGGTTCAGGAAATTATTCATATAGTTGGGATGATTCAGAGTCACAAATAACGCAAACAGCAACAGGTTTATGTGCAGGAACTTATAATGTTACAGTTACTGACAATACAAGTGGAGCTGTAAATGTTTTTGTTGTAGACATTGAAGACCTAGTACCAGATGTTACTTTGGTTGTTAATGAAGAATTATGTAATGATGGACAGACTGTGGCAATAAGTGATATTGCTACATATTCTCCGATTGCTGGAGCGGGAGAGACCGGTGAGTTTTCTGGAACAGGTGTTGTTGGAAGTAACTTTGATGTTTCAGTATCAGGCGATGGAACACACTCTATAACTTATGAATTTACTGATGAAAATGGATGTACAAACTTAGCAGTAGATGATGTAATAGTTCATCCCAACCCAACTTTTACATTAGATGTTGTCAATCCTGTTTGTGGGGCTAGTGATGGTGAAATTACTGTTATTCATAATATAGGAACAGCCCCCTATACGTATTCAATAGATAATGGAAATACTACACAAACAACTCCTGTTTTTGATAATCTTTCTGAAGGTTCATATACTATTATTGTTACTGATGCTAACGGTTGTACTAACTCAATGCAAACAACTCTAAACACTTCGGGAACAAATGATCCTTCATTCACTTTAGAAGATTATTGTGAAGGTGAAAACAATTCCGCTGCAAATATTGCTACACCAGGTGGGGAATTTAGCTTTGTTCCTGCAGTAACTGATGGAGCAACGATTAACCCAACTACTGGTGCAATTTCTAATGGGGTGGGTGGAACAACTTATACTGTAGAATATTCACTAACTGGAGCATGTCCAAGTTCAAATAGTGCTGATGTTACTGTTTTTCCTAATCCTTCGTTCACTTTAAGTCATATAGACCCTACTTGTGGAAATAGTGATGGAAGCATTACAGTTAGTGGACTGAATGGCTCTTCTAATTACGATTTAACATATACTTTTAATGGAAGTGTTACTGGTCCACAAAGTAAAACAACAGATGCTGCTGGAAATATTGTGCTAAATAATTTACCTTTTGGTACTTACACAAAGTTCATAATTACAACTCCAGATGGTTGTTCTTCTGAAGTCCCAGCCAATATTGAGTTAATTCAAATTAACCCGCCTATAGTAACTGCTCCAAATGATGTAAATATTTGTCTAGGTGAGAGCGTTACATTAACAGCAAATAACCCTGATGGTGAAGCTATATCTTGGGATAATGGAATCGTCGACGGAGTTTCTTTTACTCCAAACACTGTAGGTAGCACTATCTATACTGTTACTGTTACGGCTAGTCCAAGTTGCTTGTCAAAGGATGAAGTTACTGTATTTGTGCATGGACATCCTGATGTAAATGCTGGAGTAGATCAGATTATTTGTGAAGGGGAGTCAACAGTTCTAACTGCAACTGGAGCTAAAACATATTTTTGGACAAATCTTGGTGCTGGTGCTTCTAAAATAGTTACTCCAATAGCTAATACAGTATATGAAGTAACTGGGACTAATGAGTATGGCTGTGAAGATACGGATGAGGTTGAAGTAGCATTAAATCCAATTCCATCCCCTCAATTTGTAGGGGATAGTTTGGAGGGATGTGAACCTCATACCGTAAACTTTTCTACTCCATCGAATTATTCTGGAGCTACATGTTTATGGGATTTTGGTGATGGGACTACGAGTACTGTTTGTGGTGATGTATCGCATACCTACACATCAAGTGGAACGTATAGTGTGTCGCTAACTGTTACTGATGCAATAGGATGCTCAAACACATTTACTATAGTTAACTATATTAATGTTACACCCAAACCTGTTGCTAGTTTCTCAGCAGATCCTATGGTGCTAAATACTAACAATACTCAGGTGAATTTTACTAACACCTCATATAATGGAACAAATTTCACCTGGATTTTCGGAGATGGATCACCAAATAAACATTCATATGATGCTACACACGACTTTCCTTCTGGAAAAGCAGATAATTATATAGTTACTTTAATTGCTTCTGATGGGCCAAACTGTATGGATACAGCTCAAGTTATTATTAAAGTAGAAGAAGATTTAATCTTTTATGTACCGAATACTTTTACCCCTGATAAAGATGATTATAATGAGGTGTTTCGTCCCGTTTTTGCATCTGGATTTGATCCACAAAGTTATACTCTTTATATTTTCAACCGTTGGGGAGAGCTAATTTTTGAATCTCATAATACAGATATTGGTTGGGACGGGACATATGGAGTGGAGAGCTCAAAAGTTGTGAAAGAAGGAACTTACGTATGGAAAATTAGAATAAAGGAAACGGGAAGAGATAAACACAATATTTATGTTGGTCATATAAACTTATTGAAGTAGTGTTTTAAATAAATTCTAATGGTTTTATTTTAAGGGTATTAAGATTGAAATTGAACAAGCTGCTTTTTGTAAAAAAAGCAGCTTGTTGCTTAATAAATACTTAGGGTTTAAAACTGAGAATTTACTCAAGTTTTCTATATCTAATATTAAGCTAACTTTGTACTTTTAAAATACCGAAAAAATGATTCAAGAAAAACTTCAAGAAAGAAGTAACAATCAGTGTGAATTGTGTACTTCAACAAGTGATTTAACAGTTTATACTGTTCCACCAAGAGATTCTGAAAGCGAAGAAAATTCAATTTTAATTTGTGAAAACTGTAATACACAGCTTAATGATGAAAGTAAAGTAGATCCTAACCATTGGAGATGCTTAAACGATAGTATGTGGAGTGAAGTTCCTGCGGTAAAAGTTGTTGCTTGGAGAATGTTGAATCAATTGCGTGGTGAAGGTTGGCCTGCCGATTTAATCGATATGATGTACCTTGAAGAAGAGGATTTAGCTTGGGCTAAACAAGGTGCGGCAGAGGAAGAAGAAGATAAAATTGTTCATAAAGACAGCAATGGAGTAGTGCTAGAAGCTGGAGATACAGTGGTCCTCATTAAAGACCTTCCTGTAAAAGGTTCGAGCATGGTAGCTAAAAGAGGAACCGCGGTAAGACGTATTTCTTTAGACCATGAAAACGCAAACCATATTGAAGGACGAGTGGATGGGCAGCAGATTGTTATTCTTACTCAATTCGTAAAGAAATCCTGATGTTTTTGATTATAAAATCCATTTCCTGCGTTGCTTATATTTTATGAAATCAGTCATCCCGACGTTACAGTCGGGACTCCTTGGATT
>Ga0209075_1002435_pt1 | contig 16406 bp, 15 predicted proteins | sample Stecom2011_FD_187523 | JGI IMG/M metagenome (GOLD analysis project Ga0209075, IMG submission 187523) | Agricultural soil microbial communities from Utah to study Nitrogen management - Steer compost 2011 (SPAdes) (version 2) | ecosystem: Environmental > Terrestrial > Soil > Agricultural land...
ACACCACCATGCCCATGAAAATCAGTGGCAGTGCCACTCCTTGTCTGATCGACGGGATGAAGCAGGAGTATTTGTTTTACACCTGTGGTGGCGACCCCGACCAGCGCAGTACTCCTCTGGCGGCGCTGGATGTGATGTTGCCCTACGAAAGTCATGTGGAAGGAGAATATACCTTTACCGGACGCTTTTCTCTCAACGGCTTTGTTGCCAGGGGGAACGAGAGCCGTGAAGATGTCAAAGCACGCACCCAGATAGACTATCGGCGCAGCGAACTGCGTCATGCGGCCATCCTTGAGTACGCCAGTTATTCCACCAATGACGAGCCTGCCGATGATGTCTGGATGGTGCGTTACAACCTGGACTGGTTTTTTCGCGAGCGCTGGTTCTGGACCAATGACATTAATGTCGGCGGCGATGAGAGCCGTGGGGTGGAAGACTATTACAACTATGGTTCGGGGACCGGTTATCAATTCTGGGAGAACAGCAAAACGGCCCTATCGCTTACGGCGGTGCTTACCTATCTGCACGAGAGCTACGAATGGCCCGAGACGCCGACAGAGGATTTTGAGCAGGTGAATGAACGCCTGGGGTCGCGGCTGGGAGTTAATTTTCGTTATGAACTGCCGCTGGGGATTTCCTTGCGACACAACAATGAATGGATTCGCTCGCTGGACGAAGGCAGTGATTGGCGCTTGACCAGCAGCACCAGTATCAGCACCATGATTGTGGGCGCTCTGCGCTCGGAACTTAAAGTTGATTACAATATCAACAACCAACCACAGCCGGGTAAGCGCCGTGAAGACACCCGTATGAGTATTGGCATCAGTTACGACTGGTAACCGGAGCGTGCATGTCGTTTGTATTTATTCTTTTTATTGTTATTCCCCTGTTAGAAATCTATCTCTTTATTCAGCTCGGGGGCCTGTTGGGTGGGCTTAACACCCTGGCTCTGGTCATACTGACCGCCGCTGTGGGGATAATCTTACTGCGCTGGCAAGGGGTTCAGGCTCTTCGCCGTGCCCGCGAGCGCATGGCCACGGGGCAGGCGCCAGAGCAGCAGATGCTGGATGGATTGCTACTGGGGGTGGGCGCTGTACTCTTGGTGCTGCCGGGCTTTTTCACCGACAGCATCGGCTTGCTACTATTAATACCGATTTTGCGCCGGGCGCTGGGGCGCTGGCTTATGGCTCGAGCTGTAATAAAGATGAGCGTCCATCAGCAATATCAGTCACAGCAGCGGGGTACCACTATCGAAGGTGATTATCGCCGCGAAGATAAACAGGATCCTCCACTGCCACCTCGTTAAGTTGCCATTCCTGCACCCATTAAGATTTTACCGCGGGTTACTGGCCAACTTCTGTATATTTTTTTGCACATCGCTATTGAAATTCACCCGGCGTGCCCCCATTTTGATGACAAGCCTGAATAGGCGGTTTCCCCAGCTGCAAAGTGGGGGCTTGAAACCCGATTTTTTGACTTTATATATAGCGGGCCCGGCGTTGCCGGCCCAGTTGTTTATTGATTCAGCATAGGTTGGAGATAAGAATCCATGAATATTCGTCCTTTACATGATCGCGTTGTGGTTCGCCGCAAGGAAGAAGAGGAAAAAACCGCCGGTGGTATCGTGCTGCCCGGTTCTGCTAAAGAGAAACCCAATCAGGGTGAGGTGGTAGCGGTAGGCAATGGCCGTGTGCTGGATAGCGGTGAGGTGCGCCCCGTAGACGTAAAAGTGGGTGATGTGGTGGTGTTTGGCAAATATGCCGGCAGCGATACCATTGAGATCGACGGTGAAGAGCTGGTGATCCTGAGTGAGAGCGACATCAAAGCGGTGCTCGCATAAACACCCCTCTCCTTTTTTAAACATATCGACTGAAGGAATTAAACAATGGCTGCAAAAGAAGTAAAATTTGGTGATAACGCTCGCCAGCGGATGCTCAAGGGCGTGAACGTACTGGCTGATGCCGTTAAGGCCACTTTGGGTCCCAAGGGCCGCAACGTGGTGCTGGAAAAATCCTTTGGCGCTCCCACGGTCACCAAAGATGGTGTGTCAGTAGCAAAGGAAATCACCCTGGAAGACAAGTTTGAAAACATGGGTGCACAGATGGTGAAAGAAGTGGCTTCGCGCGCTTCCGACGATGCCGGTGACGGCACCACCACTGCTACCGTGTTGGCACAAGCAATTGTTAACGAAGGTCTGAAATCCGTTGCGGCGGGTATGAACCCCATGGACCTCAAGCGCGGAATTGACAAAGCTATTATCGCCGCCGTTTCTCACGTCCAATCCATTGCCCAGCCCTGTGCCGACAGCAAGTCTATCGCCCAGGTAGGGAGCATTTCAGCCAACAGCGACACCGGCATTGGTGAGCTGATTGCCAACGCCATGGAAAAAGTTGGCAAAGAAGGTGTGATTACCGTAGAAGAAGGCACCAGCCTGGATAACGAGCTGGACGTGGTAGAAGGTATGCAGTTCGACCGCGGTTACCTGTCGCCTTATTTTATCAACAACCAGGACAATATGGCGGTAGAACAAGACGAGCCTTATATTCTGTTGGTTGACAAAAAAATCTCCAATATTCGCGAACTGCTGCCCGTACTGGAAGCTGTTGCCAAATCTGGCAAGCCGCTGGTGATTGTGGCTGAAGATGTGGAAGGCGAAGCGCTGGCCACATTGGTGGTTAATAATATGCGCGGTATCGTTAAAGTAGCTGCCTGTAAGGCACCTGGCTTTGGCGATCGTCGCAAGGCCATGTTGCAGGATATCGCGGTATTGACCGGCGGTACTGTGATCAGTGAAGAAGTCGGCCTGGATCTTGAGAGCGCCACTTTGGAGCACTTGGGTACCGCTAAGCGCGTAACCATGAGCAAAGAGAACACCACCATTGTTGACGGTGCTGGTAACGGTGAAGAGATCAAGGCGCGGGTCGGACAGATTCGCACTCAGATTGAAGACACCAGCTCCGATTACGATCGTGAAAAACTGCAAGAGCGCGTAGCCAAACTGGCCGGTGGTGTTGCGGTAATCAAGGTTGGCGCAGCCACCGAGATCGAAATGAAAGAGAAAAAAGCGCGTGTGGAAGATGCCCTGCATGCAACCCGTGCTGCCGTAGAAGAAGGCGTAGTGCCTGGCGGTGGTACTGCACTGCTGCGCGCTGTGATGGCTATTGCTGATCTGAAAGGCGACAACGAAGATCAGAACGCCGGTATCGCTATTGCCCGTCGCGCTATGGAAGCTCCGCTGCGTCAAATCGTCACCAACGCTGGTGAAGAAGCCTCTGTTGTGGCTGATGCAGTGCGTAAAGGTGAAGGCAACTACGGCTTTAACGCTGCCACAAGCATCTACGGCGACATGCTGGAGATGGGTATCCTTGACCCCGCAAAAGTAACCCGTACTGCACTGCAGGCGGCGGGTTCTATCGCCGGTCTGATGATTACCACCGAGGCCATGGTGGCCGACAAGCCTGAAGAGTCAGGCGCTGGTGGTGCACCCGATATGGGCGGCATGGGCGGCATGGGAGGTATGGGCGGCATGATGTAAGCCGCACTTTCCCCCAACAAGGCACCCCTGCGGGTGCCTTGTTCCTTTATTGGCGTTATACTCGAACGCCTTGGCCCGTCGTACACAAGAATACCTGCGCAACGCAGAGAGGCCGCATAGCACTCTTTTACCGTGTTTAGCAGAACAAATAGGAGAATATTATGGCTTTTGAATTACCTCCCCTACCTTATGCCAAAGATGCTTTGGCGCCTCATATTTCCGAAGAGACGCTGGAATACCATTACGGCAAACACCACAACACTTACGTACAAAAACTCAATGAATTGGTGCCCGGCACTGAATATGAAGGTAAGTCGCTGGAAGAGATCATCAAGACTTCCTCAGGCGGTGTGTTTAATAATGCCGCGCAAGTGTGGAACCATACTTTTTACTGGCACTGCCTGAGCCCCAATGGTGGCGGTGCTGCCACTGGTGCTGTGGCTGATGCCATTAATGCGGCTTTTGGCTCTTTTGACAAGTTTAAAGAAGAGTTCACCAAGCAGGCTATCGGCAACTTCGGCTCGGGCTGGACTTGGCTGGTGAAAAAATCCGATGGCTCGGTGGCGATTGTTAACACCTCCAATGCCGGCACGCCATTGACAGATGACAGCGTGACCCCGCTGCTGACAGCCGATGTCTGGGAGCATGCGTATTATATTGATTATCGCAATGCGCGGCCCAAGTATATGGATGCTTTCTGGGCACTGGTGAATTGGGATTTTGTTAACGAAAACTTTTCCTGATCAAAAATAGACCAGAGCACAAAAAAGCCGAGCCTAGCTCGGCTTTTTTGTTACACTCCCAGAGTATGAAACAGCCTTAAGGCCCTCTCGGGAAAGACATTTATGCAACAAAGTAATGCCTGGTTATGGTTGTTCGGAGCGGCCGCGGTAGTCATTATCCTCGCCGGCTTGCGCTCTATCAGTCACATTGTCACGCCTTTTTTATTGGCTGCTTTCTTGGCCATTATCTGCATTCCGCCCATGACCTGGATGCGTCAAAGAGGTCTGCCCACCGTGGTGGCACCACTGGTGTTATTTGTTGCAGTGGGGATCAGCTTCTTCCTGCTGTTTATGGCCATACGCAACGCCGTGCAAGAGCTGGCCATGCAGTTACCGGTATACCAGGAAAGGCTGGGCGCGTTCATCAGCAATATGCAGCAATTAGCCGAGGAGCGCGGCGTGCCTCAAGAATTGATCCCTCAGGAAGTTATGATCAACACCTCCACGATTACCGAGATGGCGCGTATGCTAGGTAAGGGAGTAGGGCAGTTCACCACTTACCTGTTTTTTGTCTTGCTGGCACTGATGTTTATTTTGTTGGAAGCGCGCACCTTTCCTGCCAAATTAAAAGCCGCCTTTCCGCAAAAGCGCCGAGCGCAAGTGCGTATGCGTCGGTTTTTGCGCTCAGTTAACCGCTATCTGGCAGTAAAAACAACGGCCAGTATTATAACCGGGCTGTTTGTCGGTGTGGGCTTGACCATATTGGAAGTAGACTTTGCTGTTTTGTGGGGTATCCTCGCCGGCCTGTTGAATTTTGTGCCGACTATCGGCTCGGTCATCTCTGCAGTACCCGCCGTGCTCATTGCGTTACTAGGCGCGGGACCGGGAGATGCGGTGCTGGTGGTGATTGTGTATCTGATTCCCAACATCATTATTGGCAGCATTCTGGAGCCGCGTTTTATGGGCCAGACACTCGGGCTTTCGCCGGTGGTAGTATTAATTTCCCTGCTGGTGTGGGGCTGGGTATTTGGACCCGTCGGCATGCTGCTATCGATCTTACTCACCATGATTGTCAAACTGGGACTGGAATCCAGCTCGGAAACTCAATGGCTGGGTATCTTGTTGAGTGATAAAGCCAAGCGACGGTAGGGCCTGAGGGCAAAGCAGAGCGCTGCCTCGTTTATGCAAAGAGCGGCGCCTGATAATCTGGGCCTTAATAGCGCCTGAATTTTCCTGATTGGAAATGATCACTTCCAGATCTGGTTGCGCCTTTTTTCTTTGGTGAACCAGTTCATAATTTCTCGTCCATCTGCTTGCTGCAAAAACATTTCTCTATACCATGCTTTGACTTGAAAAACAGTATGGGTATCAGACCTTCTTCCCCAGCGAAAACCAATAGCCTGCCTCTACTTTGAGCATGCCTCGATGCTGTAAATCTGTTCAGTAACAGCACATCCCTGGTAGTCAGGAGACAATGCTAGGTAAGGACACAAAAAGAAATGAATATTCTGCAAAAGCCGCTGTTCCCGCCCCCTGATGACGTCAACCTCATTCTTGCTGGCACAGGCATTGACGGGGCTGCACAAGTCATTCTGTTAAAAAATCTGAGCCTTGAATATATAAACGCTGCGAGACAAGTCCATGTGATTTCCGGCAGTGCATTTTCGTATTTTATTATACAAGCCAGTATTGAAGGAGCTCTAAGATTCTCCAACTTTGTCAACTTTGATGCGCTAAACCGGCGTCTGCATGGGGCGAGCTTCTGGATGAATTTGTTGTGCACGCCGGCCGTTGTGTGGGGCAGACGAAGTTACTATCCGAACGCCAAATTGGGAGAGACGGTTAAACATATTTTTCATGACTCATTTTGTCGCAAAACCTTGTCCAGCTTCCCTGAAAATCTAACACTTTGGTCTTATTGCGAAAATAGAAAATCACTGGTGGAAGTCTCTCGGCGCACTGGGTTTGGTGACTTGTCGGTGGTGGATATGATTAAAGCAGCGGCTTCTACGCGTTTTTTGCACGGAGCTTTCATCTATGAAGATTATAGTTTTGTGGATCCTAATTACACACCACTTGCTAAAAATCTACACAGAAAAATAAGGTCAAAAGAGCAAACCAATATTGTTCTGAATTATCGCAAGGATGGGCGGTGGAAAAATAATTATTTTATAAAACATAACCAGGCAAAACGCCCCGACTTAAAGATAGCGATAGATTTTGTCAGATTTATTATGAATCTGCCTAATCCTGACATATCGAAAGCTAACTCTACATTAATCACTCAATTGGAAAAGTAAATGGCTGAGAAAAGCGATATCATGCATCATTACGATGATGACTTTAAATTTTTTGAACCCATTATTGGTAAATCATTGGCGTATAGCTGCGGTGATTGGTCTGTGGCGACTTCTTTGGAAGAAGCTCAGGTGGAAAAATTTAAAAAAATACTCTCTTATGCAGGTGCTGCGCACGGCGTGAAAACCATTCTGGACCTGGGGTCTGGATGGGGAAGTTTATTGAATTATGCTGCTCGCAATAATCTGGCAGATTATTTATGTGGCGTGACTATTAGTCCAGGCCAAGCCGAATATTCATCGAAATCTTTGCAGAAATTTAATTGTGATATTGTCGAAGGCAACATTTTTGATTTTTTCCATGAGTATGCTGGAGAGAAGTTCGATTGCGCTGCCTCTATCGGTGCTTTTGAGCATTTCTCTAACCCGAAAGAATTTAAGAAGGGTGAGCATATTGAAAAATATAGAAGTTTTTTTAACGGAGTGAAAAAAATCGTTAAAGGCAAGTTTGCGTTGCAAACCATAGTGACGTTAAAAAATCATAAAAACCTTGACGCTGAAGAAAGAAAAAAGGCCTTTAAAATTTATTATTTCCTCTCCAAGCGTATTTTTCCTAATTCGTTGACACCACCGCTGGAAGATGTCTTTGAGGCTATCAAGGATATTTATACAATTGAGCGATATGAAGTATGTACTTCTGATTATGCTAAAACATTGCGTAGCTGGTCCGCTAATCTCGATGCTGTTAGGGATTCTCTGAACGAAGAGGTTTACGACCGATATAAAAAATATTTTGATCTGACTGCTGAGCAATATGAAAATGGTGCGCTGGCGATAGCGAGATTTTCTCTGAATCCTGTTCGTAATAAATAATTATTCTGATTTTATTTTTTGCATATTGACTATGCCAGCTTGTGAGGGCTGGCAAAAGAATGGAGCTTTTGAGTTGTTGTATGGATAAAGATATCACTGCACGCGTGAAGTCATTCGCTGTGGAAGATAAGCGAAGAACGCATCTGGAAACCTGGCCTACCCTGTTGGCGCTATTGATAAATGGGTACTGCTTGGTAAGGTCTGCGTATCCGCTCCTGTCACTGTTCCTGTCGCTTCTTCAGGCATTGCTTATCGTAAGAATTTTTGTGATTTATCACGATAGTCAACATGGCGCGATTTTTAGAAAATCATTCTTTCCCAAGCAAGTGATGAAGCTTGTGGGTCTGATTCTCCTTGCGCCCGAGGGGATATGGAAGCGCAGTCATAACTATCATCACGCCTCTAATGGTAAAGTGCCTGTCTCGGGAGCAGGATCCTATCCTGTGGTTTCCTCAGAGCAATATCTGCGCATGAATTTTTTATCGCGTCTTGTCTATAAAGCTAATCGCCATTATCTGACGATTTTTCTCGGTTATTTTACGGTTTTTATTTTCTGGCTCAATGTCAAATCCTGCCTGCAATCACCCAGAAAACATATAGATTCATCTCTGTCTTTGTTGTGCCATTTTGGGTTTTCCTGGTTGATTTTTAAGTGCTTTGGGTTGCAGGTGTATTTTCTGCTGTGCTTTTTTCCTTTTCTGTTAGCTTTTGGCATAGGCTCTTACCTGTTTTATTGCCAGCATAACTTTCCGGGCGCCGTGTTCTATAGTGGCAAGAATTGGTCGTACGCACAATCGGCCATTCACTCTACTAGCTATCTTCAAACCAACAGATGGATGCGCTGGTTTACCGCCAATATTGGTTATCACACGGTACATCATATCAATGCCAAAGTGCCATTTTACACTCTGCCCAAAGTGATGGATGAGATTCAGGGGTTGAAAAACGACTACCCTATCAGTCTCGGGCTAAAAGACATCGTAAGTTGTCTTAAGTTAAAACTATGGGATGAAAAACGGCAGAGCATGATTACCTGGAAAGAGTTTGATGCCATTTATGGCGAGCGCACAGCTATATCTCTTGATGATAATGCCGCCAGTAAATTGTAATAAAGGCTGGCAATCCAACTTGATTGATCGCTATTAATTACTGCCGCATAGTTTGCATACGTATTCATTGATTTGCATACGTATGCAAACCGTTGTTCTTTCCCTGGCTCTCCCCCTACCATCATCCATAGAGATGTCATCATAAAAGGGAGAGATAATAATGAAAATAATTGTCAACGGGATCAATAGTTTTCGGCTGTTGGCTATGTTGCTGGTGCTGGCAATTGTGACGGGGTGTGGCGGGTCGGGATCTTCCGGTGAGCTTTCCGTGATACCCGATTCTCAATCTTCATCCTCTAAAGCGAGTCTGGGTAACGAGATTGGAGAAGATAATAATTCTTCTGTTGCGCCCTTGTTCTGCACTCCATCTCACCAAGCAGATGCCATGAACTTGCGTATTTACCAGGTGATGACAGAGGCATTTATTGATGGCGACCCAGCGGTTGGGCATGGCGTAGGTTATGGTACCAGCCATCATCATGGCGATCTGCAGGGCATTACTCAAAGCCTGGAATATATTAAAAACCTGGGCTTTAACGCCATTTGGCTGACTCCGCTATTTGTCAGTGAACCCTTGCCAGGACAGGATCTGGCTGCCGATCGACTGGATGCGACGGGCTATTACGCCAGTAATTATTTTGCTATCGATCCGCGCTTTGGTTCTATGGATGATGCTCGTGAATTAGTGGACACAGCTCACGCCATGGGCTTGTATGTATTTTTTGATGGCGTCTTCGGCCATTTTAAAAATAATGCACACAATTACCCTTCGCCAACAGGTCAGGTGTTAACTGCTCGCGGCGAAAGTGTGGCAGGAACCGGTCGGCTGGCGATTTATCCTGAGGACCTCGACTTTTTTGCCGAGGTGGCTTCCTACTGGGTAAAGGAATTAAAAATTGATGGCTGGCGTCTGGATCAAGCTTATCAGGTGCCCCTACCGGCATGGATAAATATTCGCCGTGCAGTAGAAGAGGCTTCTAAAACGGTGATTTATATCAATGCGGAGGGCACAGAAGTACATCCTTTGGGTTATATGGTGGCAGAAATCTGGAAGGGGGCAGAAAGTATTGCGACCGAAGCTTATGGCTCGGAGGTTAATCCTGCTCTTTGTTCAGCCTTTGATTTTCCTATGCGCTACGCCTTGGTACAAGCGCTGGCGATTGAGGAAAGCGGTGCTCACAATCACACCGCTGCACGTTTGCGCAACGGCTTTAACTCCCATTACGACTATCCCATTCATGCGTTGCCCAATGGTTTTTTAGGTAATCACGATTTACTTCGTTTTGGCGATTTATTGCAGCGTGGAAACATTGCTAATCCGACTGATGATCTCTATTGGAAAAAACATAAAGCGGCCTATAGTTTTCTGGCCGCCTATAGCGGTCCGATCACGCTCTACTACGGCGAGGAAATTGGTGAACAGGTGCCGGATTATGCCCAACAGGTATCGGTAAATTGTGTCGACAGGGGGCTTTGTGATGATCATGTGGCCCGCACCAGTGGCAAAGTCGAAGGCCTTCCCAGCGGCGTTGATCACAATATTTTCTCGGCTAATACACGGCAGGCAAGTTTGCGAGATCATGTGAGAGATTTGATGCACCTGCGTGCTCAGCATCCGGCTCTGTATCGGGGCGAGCGAACCGCCATTACTGTGCCGGGACCTCTGGCCGAGGTGCTTTATGCCGATTATAAAAGCGACGCTGATGGGGACATTATTTACTTGCTGAATATCAGCAATACACCTATTGAGGTCAGCTTTGAATCTTGCGCGCTGGGCAGTCAGGGCGAGTTGACGGATCTATTAGGCCAGCAGGTATTGAGCCCGGATGCTAAAGGCCGTTACAGTTTCCGTTTGCCTGCCAGCAGTTCGTTTTTTTACCAAGTGGAAGAACCAATTACGGCGGGTCCAGGTTGTTTTGGTAATTCTGACCCTGAAGGCTCGGGGCCATTAGCAGACTGCGATCTTCCCGATGCGCAAGGTGACGGACCATTAAATACCCGCTTATATATTCGCGGCACCTATGCCGGTGGCGAGGCTTTTTCTGCTACGCCCGAGTCTCGGCGCTTGCGTTATAAAGGTAACAATCTCTACCAAGTGACAGTGAACGAGGCAGCGGTAACGCACTATAGCTTTAAATTTGCCAACGCTGATTGGCGTTATGAGTTTGCAGTGCTTGGTGGTACCAATGTCGCGCTCGGTGCTGTACAGGATATGGGGGTTGCTTCGGGGCCGGGCACCGAATCACTGATCGAAATTCCTGAGCCGGGAAGCTACCTGTTTAGTGTTCAATTCAATGATGCATTAGATGGCGGTGAATTAATGGTCAGTCGCTGTACATTATAAGAGGCATTTCAACGGCTAGACCCAAGACACCTGTTCTTCTGTGGGCGATCAGGTGCTGTTATTGTGAGCATAGCTTTGATGCCTCCCTTCTTTTTTGCGGTCATACCTGTTATAAAGCCCTCTTAAAATTTTTCTAAGGTATGTGTGATTATGGAGCGCAAAGAGCCCACCTTATCCGGCATTGTGCCGGAAAAAGATGATCAGGAGCCCCGGCCCGCTCGTGGTGGTAATCGCCCACCGCCCACCTATATGCCGCCTCCGCCGGAAAATACCGGCCCCGGTTTTGTTGCTGTGTTAGCGCTTTTGCTGGCCTTTGTCGGCATTGGTGTCAGTGGTTATTTCGCTTGGCAGTTCACCGAATCGCAAAAGGAACTGGCCGAGGCGCGCCAGCGCATCGCCGGACTTGAGACGCGCCTGAATATTGATTCGGACGAGTCCAGCCAGACATTAGATCAGATTCAGGACAAGCTAAAGTGGGCAGATTCAGAAATCCGCAAGCTTTGGGGCGTCTCTCAGGACACCAACCGCAAACGCATCGTGGCCAATGAAGACAATATCAACAACCTGACTCGCAAGCTGGGACAGGTGGAAAAAGATACCGCGGCTGCGCGAAGCACAGCCACGAATATGCGCGCAGAGCTACAGGCGAGCATTGATGCTTTAAAAGGCGATTTGAGCAAAGCACGCGAGGCGCTCGGCACTCTGGAGTCCAGCGCGGGTAACCTGTCGAGTCTGCGCGATAGCATTGATCGGGTGGCCCAGCAGATGCCCGGTTTACGTGATTTGGCGGGCCGGGTAAAAACCAATGAAGAGGCCATCGCTGCAATTGACTCCTACCGCCGCAATATCAATCGCGATATTCTGCAGTTGAAAGAGCAATTGAGCAGCAGCCCATAGCGCGCCGGCACCCAGTCTCGGCCTTTTACCACCGCCCACCCAAGGCGGTGGTTTCCTCTCGGGCATTCTTGGCGACGCTTGTGTAAAATACCGCTTGCCGTGATTAACCGTTAAGCGAGAGACCCATGAACACAGTAATTCGCCAAGCTGACTTGATTGATAGCGTCGCCGACGCCCTGCAATTTATTTCCTATTATCACCCCGTTGATTTTATCCAGGCCGTTCACCGCGCCTATGAGCGTGAAGCTAGCCCCGCGGCGAAAGATGCCATGGCGCAAATCTTGATTAACTCGCGCATGTGCGCCATGGGCCGCCGTCCCATCTGCCAAGACACGGGTATTGTTACCGTGTTTGTGAATGTGGGCATGAATATTCAGTGGGACTGCGAGCTGAGCCTGGAGGAGATGATTAACGAAGGTGTGCGCCGCGCCTACAGCCATCCGGACAATATCTTGCGGGCTTCTATTCTCGCCGACCCGGACGGCCAGCGAATGAATACTGGCGATAATACCCCGGCGATCATTCATTACACGATCGTGCCCGGTAATACCGTTGAAGTGCATGTAGCCGCCAAGGGCGGCGGCAGTGAAGCCAAAACCAAATTCGCCATGCTCAATCCCTCCGACTCAGTAGTGGACTGGGTGTTGGAGATGGTGCCGCAAATGGGAGCCGGTTGGTGTCCGCCGGGCATGCTCGGCATTGGCATTGGGGGCACCGCAGAAAAAGCGATGCTGCTGGCCAAAGAAGCCTTGCTGGAACCGGTGGATATTCAGGAATTGCAAGAGCGCGGCGCGAGCAACCGGGCGGAAGAGTTGCGGCTGGAGCTGTACGACAAGGTCAACCGACTGGGTATAGGCGCTCAGGGGCTCGGTGGCTTAACGACCGTATTGGATGTAAAAGTAAAAGACTATCCCACCCATGCGGCTAACAAAGCCGTGGCGATTATTCCCAACTGCGCGGCTACACGTCATGCCCACTTTACCCTGACTGGCGCAGGGCCGGCATTGCAGACGCCGCCCAATCTGGAAGACTGGCCAGAAGTCACTTGGGAAATGGGAGACAGTGTGCGCCGGGTTAATCTGGATACAGTGACCAGAGAAGAAGTTAAATCCTGGCAGCCGGGCGACACGCTGCTGCTCTCGGGAAAAATGCTGACAGGGCGCGATGCTGCACATAAAAAAATGACCGATATGCTGGCCCGAGGTGAAACACTGCCGGTGGATTTAAAAGGTCGTTTTATTTACTACGTAGGACCGGTGGATCCGGTAGGCGATGAAGTGGTGGGACCCGCAGGCCCCACCACTGCCACACGGATGGATAAATTTACCCGCACTTTGCTTGAGCAAACGGGCTTGCTGGGCATGATCGGCAAGGCCGAACGTGGCCCCAGCGCTATTGAGGCTATTCGCGATCACGAATCGGTTTATCTGATGGCCGTAGGCGGCGCCGCTTATCTGGTGGCGCAGGCGATTAAATCCTCCCGCGTGCTGGGTTTTCCCGAGCTGGGTATGGAAGCGATTTATGAATTTGACGTAAAAGACATGCCGGTCACCGTCGCGGTGGACAGTCAGGGCGAATCCGTACACCAAACCGGCCCTCTCATTTGGCAAGCCAAAATAGAAGAAACGGTGGTGGAGGTCAATTAAGGCTCTGCCGAAGAAGCGTCAAAGTGATGCCTGCATCACTCAAATAGCTTTGCGATACCCCCTGGGCCGTTGCTACTCTGAAAATAACAGCCGCGCGGCATAACCCTGCGGCTTTATTCAGTTTACCCAGGAGGTTGTGATGAGTGATTTACACCAGCAAAGCTGTGAGGCCTGCCACACAGATGCACCGCGTTTAAATGAAAGTGAAATTGCCGCCTTGTTGCAAAAACTGCCTGGCTGGGCGGTGGAGCACAAAGCCGATGTGCCTATTCTGGTGCGAGAATATTCGTTTAAAGACTTTGCCGCAGCGCTGGCGTTTACCCAACAGGTAGGCATGCTGGCTGAGCAAGAGCAACATCACCCGGTTATCGTAACCGAGTATGGCGGGGTAACGGTAAAGTGGTGGACACATAAAATTAATGGCCTGCACACCAACGACTTTATTATGGCGGCGAAGACGGATCAGCTCTAATCCTTGCCAGCAGAGGACAAAACTCACATTTCTGCTTTTGCCCGCTTGGTGACAATTCCTTTTCCTGCCTGAACTGGTTATGCTGCTGTCCACATAAAGAGACCCCGATATTGGAGTATGTATGATCCTTGGGCGGCAGTGGTTTATCGGTTTCGTTTTGCTCTGTGGTTTGAGCCAAGGGGCTCAAGCACTGACGGCGACAGAATTTAAAAGCTGTATTGCTGATTTGCAAGAGCGCGCCGCAACAGAGGGAATTGCCTCCTCCGTCATTGAAAGCAGCCTGATGCAAGCCAAGCTCAGCACTCGAGTGCTGGAGCTGGATCGTCGTCAGCCGGAATTTACCACCAGCTTCGCGCAATATTTCAACACCCGAGTCAACAACCAGCGCATAGAGCAAGGCCGACGCCTGTTGGCCGAGCATCACGATCTGCTGCAAGGCTTAGCCGTTGAATACGGTATACCGCCACAGTATCTAGTGGCTTTTTGGGGTCTGGAAACCAACTTCGGCAGCTACTTTGGGCGTATGGCCGTTCTGGATTCTCTCGCAACTCTGGCCTGTGATACCCGCCGCCGGGATTACTTTACCGGCGAGTTAATGGCCGCTTTGCGTATTATCGAAGAAGGAGCAATTACCCCCGATCGTATGGAAGGTTCCTGGGCTGGCGCCATGGGCCATGTACAGTTTATGCCCTCGGCATTTTTGCGATATGCCGTGGATTATGATGGCGATGGACGGCGCGACCTTTGGGGCAGCCTGCCCGATGCTATGGCCTCTGCCAGTTATTTTCTGCAACAATTGGGCTGGGAAACCGGCAGCCGCTGGGGGCGAGAAGTGCGCCTGCCAGAGAATTTTTCCTATGAGCTGGCAAGTCTCAATAAACCCCGCGCTCTGGAAGAGTGGGCGCAGTTGGGTGTGCGCCGCGCAGACGGTTCAGCCCTGCCGGTGGTGGAGGGCATGAAGGCCTCAGTGTTGGTGCCTGCTGGGCATCGCGGCCCGGCGTTTCTGGTCTACCACAACTTCAGCGTTATCATGCGCTGGAACCGCTCGGAGTTTTACGCTCTGGCGGTAGGGCAGTTAGCCGATCGCATTAACGGCGCGGGAGGCTTACAGCAACCGCCGCCGGAAGATGCGCCACGCTTGCACCGCGACCAAGTGATCAGCCTGCAAACAGTTTTGAATGAGCAAGGGTTCGATGTGGGTGAAGCCGACGGCATTTTAGGCCCTGCCACTCGCGGGGCGTTGAGCCAATACCAGCAATCCCAGGGCATGGTGGCCGATGGCTTCCCAAGCGCTGAAGTGCTCACCCGGCTGGGAGTCGAGTTCGGCGAGTAGTGGTCCCCTTTATTTTTCATTGGCACCGAGCCGGAGTCTGCAAGGACGTATTTACGGCGTGTCCCGCACAGCATTCGGCGGCTGCGGCCTTGCTTATTCAGAGCATAGCAATAGAAGGATTATTGAGTGCTGTGGTTCTGACCGAGGTCAATCTCAATCCTGTTTCCCATCACTAATGACTTGGCAGCATGTAAAGTTCGCTTTACATGCTGCGGATATTATATTAATCTAAAATTGTAAAGCATCCTTTACATATTAGTGTTGATATTCGCTTGCTCGGTTGGGACTAATGGCCTTTCCAGTGGGTTTTGACTAGATGGTCATACAATTTTCGGAGGAATAATGACGGGACTGACATTTAAAAAACAAGCAATTAAGCGTTACACGTTTAACTTTACTTTGGCGGTCGTGGTTTACGTAATATGTATACTTTTATCGCGTTGGCTGCTCAATTACGGATTTATCGCGGAGCCTCACTGGCTGCGCACACTGCTGGCGGTAATGCCGATGCTGCCAATTTTCTGGGGCGTGCACGAAGTGTTGATATTCTCGCGAACACTTGACGAGCTGGAGTGGCGAAAAATGTCCGAGGCATTGATGATCAGCTTTCTTGTGGTGGGTCTGGGTTGCGCCACCTACGGGATGGTGGAAGGCGAGCCGGGCTTTCCGCGTATCGGCTTGATCTGGGTGTTTCCGGCACTGTTGGGGGTCTACGGTATTGCCTTGTGCTATGTGGTAAAAAGGCGCTACTCATGAACAACAATATCAAGGACAGGCGCAAGACGGCGGGTTGGTCGCAAAGTGAACTGGCGGAGAGGCTCGAGGTGTCGCGCCAGACCATTATCGCTATTGAAAAAGGCAAGTACGATCCCTCGCTACCTCTCGCTTTTAAAATCGCGCGGGTGTTTGGTACCAATATTGAAGCAATATTTTCAGAGGGATAACTCACGATCAATGGGGTCAGAGTGGTTGATTTTTTATGCGCCTCCCGATCAATGACTCTGACCCTATTGATCCTGACCCCATTGATCACCATTGATCAGCGTTCGATGTTTGTTCGATTATCCCGAATCACAATGCTTTTTTCTCGTTTCTCCATCTGAAACAAATCCGTGGCTGTGATCAAATCGGAGAGTTTTTTATAGCCGTAGTTAATAGGTGAGAAGGAGCTGTTGTTG
>Ga0209075_1002436_pt1 | contig 16403 bp, 14 predicted proteins | sample Stecom2011_FD_187523 | JGI IMG/M metagenome (GOLD analysis project Ga0209075, IMG submission 187523) | Agricultural soil microbial communities from Utah to study Nitrogen management - Steer compost 2011 (SPAdes) (version 2) | ecosystem: Environmental > Terrestrial > Soil > Agricultural land...
AAGCCAGCATTTTCAGCTAATCGAACCATTCTAAACAACTTAGAAATAATTGGGTTACGTGGAATAGATAAATCTTTCTCCTTTAACTCTTCAATTGGTTTCGGAAGTCCACCGGGATTATAAAATTCAATACTATTTTCAAAAATCCTGATACGAGAAGAAGCAGGTGAAAAGTAGTCGGCATGCATTAATAAATTAACCAAGGCTTCTCTCATAGCCAATAGACCAGGAGAAAGTTCTTCACCAAACCCTTCACTTGTTACTTTGAACTCAACATCTACATTCTTTTTAAGTCGTGTAAAACATTCAAAGTAGCATTCCCATAAATTTTGATAATCATCTTCGCTTAGACGAAATGTATAGCGAGAGCTAGCGTCTTCATAAGAAGTGCCAGGGATCTCTAATAAATCAATTCTGAAATCTGGAAAATGAGTTTCAATAGCGTCTCGTTTACCAAAAAACAATAATCCTCCATAAGTACATTGGCCAGTTGTTTTATCAATCACTCGCATCTTTGAAAGCAACTCTTCTTCATCATAACGATTGTAACTAATACCAGGATTAAATCGCGACATGTAGTCACGGTATTGACGAATGGACTTATCATCTAAATCTGTTCTTGAAGTGCCTTTTGCAAGCTCAGATGTTTTAGTTCCAAAAGTTTGATCACGGTACATCGCATCTCTTTCCTCAGAAGTAGCTTTCTGATCAGCACTTCCTCTTCTAATGAATGTATTTGATTGGCTATTAAAGTAAATAGGTTTCTTATCAGACGCAGGAATATAAAAAGCTATAACATTCTTGTCCTCGATTTTGTACTTTGTGGCTTGGGGATGAAGTATAGCATTAAATTTCTGTCCATTTCTCAGCGTTGCAAGAAAGTCTTGCTCTATTTTTTCAGGATTTGTTACTCCTTGAATTTCGAATCTTTTTCCAATTTCCTTTACGCCGAAAACAATCCAACCGCCAGCTGTATTTGAAAAAGCACTAACAGTTTCCCAAGAGGATTTAGGAATTTCAGCTTTCGCTTCCTTGACCTCAAAGTCTTCCCATTCTAAGTCACTTAATTTATCTATTAATTCCTCTTTTTTCATGCTAGGATAATTCTTCATTTTACTATAATTCCCTTTACTTATATACTGTGAAGTGTTCTAAGCTTGAGTAGTCTCAAATATAATATATTATTGTCGAAATGGATTTCACAGTTCCAATAACATTTCCACCAATCCCTCCTGCGGAGCAACATCTACTTTCCATTTATTAACATTTGCATGCGACCAGATTCCTGGAGAGTTTTCACACATTTTAGTACCTACCATGTCAAATGCTTTGGTTCCTTTCTTTCGGATGAGGTTTGGTAGACCTTCCCGAACATCAATATTGTGCTCGTTTGCTAATTTGAGTAGCAATTCCTTGAGAGATTTGAGTTGTTCGGTTGAATAACTTGTGAAAGTAGGTAAAGCCTCTAAATGGTTCGGAAAGTTCTATGACTTGTTCAGGATCTACTTCTTGACCAATATAAGTAAAATAGGAATTCTTATCTCTCTCAATGATTTTTGGTTTTCCGTTTACTTCTTTTTCAAAGTAACCTTTTGTTAATTGACCAAAGCTGCACAATTCTATTCCAATGCTTTCATGATGTAATGGTTGATTGCCTTCATTGCAGTTTATTAAAAATTAAATCTATGAATTTATAAAAAAGAATATGTCAAAATATACTAAAAAGCAGTTTAAATAGATTTTGCACATGAAACATTGTTGCATTTGATAAATATCGAGCTATATTTGCATCATTGTTGCAACTAAGCAATGATGTAAAAAACAATTACATGAAAAATTTATTTACTTTATCATTAATTTCATTGTTGGCATTGCCAACCTATGCTCAACATGAAGACACTTTAATTAATCACACAGAGGGACTACCTCTTACAAGTGATGAATACACAGGCAATAACCAATGGGGATATTACTCTGGAATGAGTCACAAAAAACAACAACAATTTGGAGAGCGTTATGATATAACGGAACATGGAGATGTCGTTGGTGTAATTGTTCATCTTACGGGTGAAGTAGCTAATCATGAAAATGAAGCATATGTTAGAATATTTGACGTTGCATCAGATGGTAAGCCAGGAACTGAAATTGAACACGGAGATGTGCATTTTCACGACCTTGACTTAACTGGAAATGCTACAGTGGTAATGCTTCATGAACACGCACATGTACATGATTCATTTTTTGCAACTTTTGATATTGGTGACTATGCGCACGGTGGTTATGACGGTGATACTATAGCAGTATTGTATTCTCCTGATGGCTCTAGAGAAGCTGCAGATCTTAGTACTTTACACCGAAATGTAGTTCAAGAACACAGTCACGGAGCTACAGTTTGGTCAGATTTTTATACAGGAAACAATACACCAGTCGCGACACATTTTGCAATATATCCAATTGTAGAGTTCGAGCACTTGGGTGTTGATGAAAATATATCTAACGGTGTAGTTTCACTTTCTTCACCTTATCCAAATCCCGCAATAAACACTATGACAGTTCCATTCAATTTATCAGAAGCATCTGAAGTAAGTCTTTTCGTTTTAGATTTAACAGGAAAAGAGGTTATCAACATAAACAAGGGTCAACTTTCGGCTGGAGATCAAAACCTAACAGTAGAGGTTTCTAACTTGAACAGTGGTAGCTATATAATAGTAGTAAAAACATCAAAAGGATCACTTGCGACGAAGTTTTTAAAAAAATAGAATTAACCATTGAAAAAGATTTGTTTTGAGCTTGGATCAAAACAAATCTTTTTTTTATTGAATTTCAAAAAATAAATTATGAAGAAATTAGTACTTATCTTTTTTACAATAACAACCCTGTTTGCCTGTAAAGAAGAAGAGAATGTATCAGGGCAAAACAAAGTTCCTACAATTCACATAATAAACCAATCTGTTCCTACAGAGTCAGAATATTTATGTGATGCATTGTTCGATAATGTGCTAAAATTAACAACAGGAGATACACTAAAGTTTCTTTTTGAGTTTCAATCTGAAAATCCATTATCACAATATAAAATTGATATTCATAATAATTTTGACTGTCATTCTCACGGTAAAAGTTTGGATTGGTCAGTTTTAAAAGTAGTCGATTTAACAGGTAACCATGCCTTAATTGAAGAAAAACTATTAGTCCCTGAAGATGCATCAGCTGGAAATTACCACTTCATGATTCGACTTTTGGACGTTTACGGAAATGAAGCAGAGGTAAAGGAATTCAATATCATAATTGAAAATTCTGATGATCAGGTTCCACCGCAAATAAACATTAATTCACCAATTGAAAATGCTATATATAATCATTCAGACAATGTTTTCTTTAACGGGCTTATTTCTGATAATTCTTCACTAGAAGATGGCAAGTTTGAACTTAAATACACGGATGCCAATAATCAGAATTATAGTCTTTACGAAGTTTTCTATACTACTGGAACAACGACATCATATACAATAGATACTTCATATACCATTGGTGCATTTATGGCGTTAGGAGAAGGGTTCTTCACCATAAAAGCCTACGATAAAGCCAATAATTTTTCAACTAAAACTATCCCAATAACAATACAATAGTGAAGAGAATTGCAGTCTTATTTATTATCGTTTCTTTTTTTATACAGGATTCTTATGCTCAAAAAAAGGACACAATTAAAGTTTTAGAAAGTGTTGATGTATCAATTGCTCGTAAATTTATTCCGAGATTAAAAACCTTAGAACACATTGTTGTAAGCAAAGCGGATATACTTAAATATCAGGGAAACACTTTAATGGGTTCTATTGAGAGGATTCCTGGTTTAAGCTCAATTAATACTGGGTCTGGAATTTCAAAACCTGTAATTAGAGGTCTTTCGTTAAATAGAATAATCGTAAATGAATATGGAATAAAACAGGAAGGACAACAATGGGGATTAGATCATGGTTTAGAGATTGATCAATACAATGTTCATCAATTAGAAATAATAAAAGGTCCTGTATCTATATTGTATGGTTCTGATGGAATTGGAGGTGTTATTAATTTACTTCCGCCAAGTAATTTACCTAAAAATTCATTCAAAGCTGAAGCAATAATCAATTATAAATCCAATAATGATTTATTCGGAACAAGTGCAGCAATTCGAAGTAATAAAAACGATGTTTTTACTGACTTCAGAATGACGTATCAGAGTTTTGCCGATTATAGGGTGCCTGCAGAGGAATTCACCTACAACAGTTATGTTTTGCCACTTTACAATAACAGATTAAAAAATACAGCGGGAAATGAATTTAACATATCAGGTTTGATAGGAGTGAAAAAAAAGTGGGGAAAAACCAGTATTTATATTTCAAATGTGCATCAAAATGCAGGTTTTTTTATTGGTGCATTTGGTACGCCTAAAGCTTATTTACTTACCGATGATGGTGATAATCGCTCCATAGATTTACCAAAACAAATCATTAATCATTTCAAAGTAATTTCAAATACGCAGATAAAGACAAAGCATGGATTAATGGATATCGACTTGGGATATCAAAATAATAATAGACAAGAACTGTCTTTACCTCATGCACATGGTCAAGGCTTAGTTTCAACCGATAATTTAGCTTTGCAATTAGAATTACAGACTTTGACAGCCAATATTCGATTACCTATATTAACATCTAGAAAATGGAAAATTGTAACAGGATTAAACTTACAACACCAAGATAATAAACGCAATGGATATGAATTTTTGATTCCTAGTTTTAAAACAATTTCTGGCGCATTGAATGGATTTGCAGAATACAGACTGTCTAATCGTTGGATGTTTTCTTCGGGAATTCGATTTGATCTGGCTACACAAAAAGCGAATAGAACTTTTATATCAGCATTCGACGATGAAGGTAATGAAATAGCTGTGACACAAAGAAGTCCTGAAATTGATAAAATCTATTCTAACTTAAGTGGTTCAATTGGCTCACGATTCAAGATAAATGAAAACTCAGATTTAAAAATTGATTTAGGTACAGCTTTTCGTATTCCTACATTGGCAGAGTTAACCTCAAATGGCGTTCATCATGGGACTTATAGACATGAAATGGGAGATTCAAGCCTACATGCTGAACGAGGATATATGATCAACACTAATTACAGTTACGAAGCTAGAAAAATCACTTTTTCCTTCTCACCATTTATAAACTATTTTACCAACTATATTTATTTAAGGCCTTCCTCAAAGTTCTCATTTCTTCCTGATGCAGGTCAAATTTATCAATACAATCAAGGTGAGTCTATATTCTTAGGAGCAGAGGCCAGTACAAAGTGGAATATCACCAGAGTATTAAGTAGCGAAACAGGTATCGAGTATGTTTATAATCAGAATACAAGTTTAGGAACACCACTTCCATTCACTCCTCCATTTTCTATACGTGAAGAAATAGAAATAAGCCCAAATATAAGAGCTAAAAACTTTAAGAATACCTACTTCGCTATAAATGGTCAATATTTTGCTGCTCAAAATCGTGTAGACATTAATGAACCGACAACTGAAGACTACTTTTTATTAAATTTCACAGCTGGTAGTACAATTATTATCGGCAAAAATAAGATTGGATTAAGTATTCAAATCCGAAACCTCACAAATTTAAAATACCTCAATAACATGAGTCGATATCGAATGTTGAATCTACCAGAACAAGGGATAAACTTCAATATTTCATTAAAATATGAGATGTAATAAATGTGAAGAACTCAAATTTCATGACCAATAAACAACCCCCAAGGCCAGCGATCTATTTTGGCAGAGGAGTTCTAGACTGTATATAAAACTTTACACAAGTTCGTTACACAAGTTTGTTATACAATATTGCTTTATTAATTTTGTAATATGAAGGTGTTGATCGTCATCGTTTTTATTTATTCATTTTTAATTGGCTGTACAAACACCCAAACAGAACTTCCATTCTTAGGAAACCCTATAATCACAAATACAGACACGATTTACCCAGCAATTCCAGCTTTTGAATTTATCAACCAAGACAGTTTAAAAGTAACGAACCATACATTTGACGACAAAATTTATGTTGCCGATTTCATTTTCTTGAATTGTCCAACAATTTGTCCGATAATGAATACTGAAATGTTGAGCGTATATCATGAATTCTCGTCTACACCAGACTTACTGTTTCTTTCTCACACAATCGATCCAAAAAACGATAGTATCCCAAGACTTAAATCTCATGCAGACAATTTAAATATAGACAACGAGAAATGGCATTTTGTTACGGGTGAAAAGAAAGCTATTTATACAATAGCTGAAGATCATTATTACACAACAGCTTATGCTGATAGCACTGCTCCTGGTGGGTTTATTCACAGTGGTGGGTTCCTTTTAATTGATAAAAATAAAAATATACGTGGAGTTTATGACGGAACAAATCCTGATGAAACAATGCGCTTAATATCAGATATAAAGATATTATTGAATGAATAATTGTCATAGTTAAAGATGAAACAAATATTTGCCTTATTATTCGTAGTCATCTTCATCTTCCAAAGTTCAAGTGATCTTTGGATTTTGACTACATTTTATATGCAGCAAGATTATATTTCAGAAAACATTTGTATCAATAGGTTTGATGCGATACCAATTTGTAAAGGTCAGTGTGTTCTTACTGAACAATTAAAGTCAAATGAACAAGATAAACAAAACTCTCCAAATCTCAAGGAGAACAAGGTTCAATTATTTCATCAAGGGATAGTTGATTTAATTGTCGAAAAACCTATTAATCAAAGCGTTGAGTCAAAGATATATTTGGTTCACAAACCGTACACTTTCAAGTATTCACCTCGCATTTTCCACCCTCCCCAAGTTGTTTAATTTAAATCTTATTGAAATAACATTTCATCAATTATTTAACATTAAACAAAATGCAAACATCAGAATTACCTGTTTGCAACATTGGTTTATTTGGTAATAATATCAGACATTTTTGGTTAGGAGAATTGAGTAACCTATTAGAAAAATTCCCCATTTTAGAGACTCCACATTATCAAGATTTTTTCACTTTGATAATCGTAGAGGAAGCAGATGGAGAAATTGTAATAGATAATCAAACAATCAGACTAGATGGAGCTAAAGCTATTATTATTAAACCACGTTGTATAAGCAGCATAAATACAAATCGAAAAGCAAAAGGAAAAGTAATTTGTTTTACTGAAGACTTTTTTTCACTCAGATACAACAATAATATATTGTACCAATTTACTTTTCTGCAAAGGGAGTCTAAGCCATATATTCGGCTTACAAATGAGCAAAATACTAATTGGAAAAACATTCTAAGCCTCATAACAGAGGAATACAACTTAAAGCAACGTGAAACAAAAAAGGTATTGAGATCATATCTAAATATTATGTTATTCAAACTGGAACGTTTTTTCAACCCAACAGGAAATACAAAAAGTCCGAACTTAAAACAAGAAAAGGTTCATGAATTTGAATTATTAATTGATCAACACTTTGAGACAAAAAGAATGCCCTCGGCCTACGCCGACCTTCTAAATATAAGCCCAAATTATTTGAATAAAATATGCAAGGAAGAAACAGGTCGAACAGCTGGAGATTTAATTAGAAAGAGAATAACCATTGAGGCCCAAAGACTTCTACATTACACCAATTATACAGTAAATGAAATAGCCGATCAACTTGGTTTTGAAAATTCCTCCTATTTTGTGACTTTTTTCAAAAAGCATACTAGGACAACGCCTGATAAATTTCGAAAGAATCAGATTGAGTAATTGACACTCGATAAACTGAAAAAAGACTATAATCAACTGATTTAGAAAAAGAAAGAGAATCTTTCTTTTTCTAAATCAGTGTTGAAAAACGAAACTTGAAATCCGTAAATCAAATACTTGAGATATAAAAATCTAAAAGAACTAACTATTTATGAAAGTAAACAGGAACGAAAAACAAAGTTTTCTGCTTATTCAATATTAGTTATGTAGAAGGTTGATTCGGAAATTTGTACCCAAAAAATAAATTATGGATTTTCCAATGTTTCATCTCGATTGGCTTAATGACCGTTTTCTAATTGCTGTAATTGCCATTATACATGTTTTTATCAACCATGGTTTGGCGGTGGGGTTTATTCCGTACATCACCTGGTTAGAACAAAAAGGTGTAAATAATGCTAGAGAAAACCAGATCACAGATTTAAAATGGGATAAGCTGATTTACAAAAAAATGAAAGTTGCTTTTATCATTACGACTACGGTTGGTGCAATGACAGGAGTTGGGATTTGGTTTTCAGTTTCATTGGTTAGTCCATCTTCTATAGGTAGTTTAGTTCGTGTTTTTTATTGGGCGTGGTTCGCCGAATGGTTGGTTTTTGTTACAGAAGTTGTATTAATAATGATTTATTTCCTTACATGGAAAAACGCTAATAAATCACTAAAAGCGAAATTAAAACATATTAAATTTGGTTGGTTTTTAGCTGCTTTTTCATGGATTACAATGGCAATTATCGTAGCTATACTTGGTTTTATGATGGATCCTGGAAATTGGAACAATGATAAAACATTGCTTAATGGATTTACAAATCCTATTTATATTCCTCAACTGCTCTTCAGAACTCCTACCGCAATGTTAGTTGCTGGTGTATTTGGAATGTTACTCACTACAGTGTTTACGAAAAAAGGTAGTGAAATGAGGGCTAAAGCTGTAAAATATGCAGGAAAATGGATTCTTTTATGGACTCCATTCGTAATTATAGCTTCTGTTTACTATTGGAATGTTATGCCGAGTGCAATGAAAGAAAACATGAGCACAGCTGTTGGAGGAATGGACTTTGCACAATATTACAACTTACTAAAATACCTTATCATTGGAACTTCATCCCTTTCAATTGTTCTTGCCGTTTTTGCAATTTTTAAGCCTAAGAAAATAAACTTCGCCTATGTTATTATTCCATGCCTTTTAACTTTTGGATTTTTAGGAATATTTGAGAGGGTTCGGGAGTTTGTAAGAAAACCATATATCATAGCAAACTATATGTATTCCAACCTACTGAGAGAGGAAGATTATCCACTTTACAAAAAAAATGGTATTCTGCCTTACATGACCTACACTTCAGTTACTGAAATCACGGATGAGAATAAGATTGAAGCAGGTAGAGATATATTTATGAATACATGTAGCCGTTGTCACACGACACAAGGAGTAAATTCAATCACTTATGTTTTTGAAAGAATGTATGGTTTTGGAAAGCCATTGGAAGAAATTTCAATGAAAGGATATATTCCATTCATGCATATGGGTAGGGCTTACATGCCACCATTTCCTGGCAATGAAGAAGAACTTGACGCCTTAACTGCCTACATCAAATATTTGCAACAAACAGGAGAAAGTTTAGAAGGTGTACAAGCCACTGGGGTAAACATTAATCCATTAAATAATACCATTTCAGTTAGTCAAGAACTGGAAGAACGAAACAAATTAAAGCAAACGAACTCAAAATAAATTTATCATGTTACTTCAAGTAAATACACCCGTTCCAAAAGACATTCCTCTTGACCTACCTTTACCAGAATGGTTGTTGGTCATCCTGTTGGTCGTATCCTTTCTACTTCATATCATCTTTATCAACTTGATGGTTGGAGGGAGTATAGTTACACTTTGGGCTCAAATTAAAGGATTAAAAAACAAAGAATATGACGTTTTCGCTCATGAAGTAGCCAAAACAATCACGGTCAACAAAAGTATGGCCGTTGTATTAGGAGTCGCTCCTTTATTAAGTATCAATACGCTTTATACCATATATTTTTACTCTGCAAATGCTTTAACGGGTATTGTTTGGATTATGATTATTCCACTCGTTTCGATCGCCTTCCTCCTCACCTATTTACATAAATATACTTGGTCGAATTTAGAAAAGCACAAAGGAATACACATTTCAATTATCGCTGCTTCGGTTGCCATATTTCTTTTCATTCCAATGATCTTCTTGGTGAACGTTAACTTAATGATGTTTCCTGAAAAATGGGGTTCCGTTCAAGGATTCTTAAGTGCATTAGCTTTACCCAATGTAATTCCGAGATACTTTGAATTTTTAGGAGCTTGTATTGCTGTTACCGGGATTTTCTTGGTTTGGTATAACAATCGAAAATCATATAACATTGATGAAATATATACCACTTTCACCAGAAGTTCAATCAAGAAAATTGGATATTCGATTGCCACTATTGGACTAGGGATTCAAATCGTATTTGGAGTTATTGTCCTCTTCACTTTACCCGCAAAAGGAATAGGATATGACATCATTGGAATTATGATTGTTGGAGGATCTTTATTGGCTTATGCCTTATGGTACAGCTATCAATCAATAATTGGAGAAGACAAAAATCTTGATCTCCATTTCAAAAAAATATTGATTTCTATGTTAGTTTTCATGGTATTGTATGGAGGAAGTCGACAAATGTATCGCCATAACAGCCTAGAAAAACACCAAGAGCTTGTTCAAGCACATACGACAGAGTTTCAGAGATTAAGTAAAGAAGCTAGAGAAAATCCTGTAGTGGAAACTGAAGAATTAGCAATCGATGAATCTCTAGGGGATTTAGCAAAAGGATCCGCTGTTTTCGGCCAATATTGTACAGCCTGTCACAAACCAAATGACGTTTTAGTTGGTCCGCCTATTTCTGAAATGGCAGACATATACAAAAATGACAAGCCTGGTTTAATTAACTGGATAAAAAAACCAGGAAAGAAGCGTCCAGACTTCTCTCAAATGCCTGGATTCTCTCAGCTTTCTGATGAAGAATTAAAAGAAGTATCAAAATTTATCTTATCATATAAATAATATCACAATGAAGACTTTTGTAGTTATTGCAGTAATTTTAATGGGTGCGTACATAATTAAAATGTTAATAGACATTAATCTATTAGTTCTCAAATTCGCTAAGAGTAAAAAAATTAGAAATGAAAAAAACAAACTCGATAAAGATTATGAGTTTATCAAAGGACTTTATTAGGTAGCAATAACAAGAAAAAATGTTTTTGTAAGTATAGTAACAAAACCTTCTGGTTTACCTTTTTTTCCACTTCTTCGATTCAAAGTCAATTAAAAATAGATAAGCTAAAGTGTTTTGTCGTTTTTAATCACAACTCCAACAACATCTCAATCAACCCTTCCTGAGGAGCAACATCCAACTTCCATTTATTCACATTAGCATGCGACCAAACACCAGGAGTATCAACACACATTTTCGTTCCAATCATGTCAAAAGCTTTAAATCCTTCCTTACGGATGAGGTTTGGTAAGCCTTCTCGAACATCAATATTATGCTCATTTGCTATTTTGAGCAAGAGTTCTCTGAGAGATTTGAGTTGTTCGGCAGAATACCTATGAAAGTAATTATACCCCCTAAATTCACTCTCTAATTCAATTACTTGTTCCGGATCTACTTCTTGGCCAACATAAGTGAAAAAGCTATTTTTAGCTTTGTGAACCAACTTGGGTTTGTTGTCTTCTGTTTTTTCAAAGTAACCTTTTGTTAATTGCCCAAAGCTGCACAATTCAATTCCAATACTTTCTCTGTGTAATGGTTGATTACCAATTCCAAGGTGCCAAGCCCATCCATTATCTGGAATTGCTTGAAGGATTTCCCCATCATGATCAGAATTGTCATTGTGGATTGATTGTCCTCCAATCACAAACTCAGTAGCAATGTTTTTTTCTGAATTTTCGTTCCAGGCATCAATAACCCGATAAGGGTTTTGCCAACCTGCAGTATGATGTAGAAATATCCATTTTTTTTGGGTTGGTTTGGTATGTATTTTCTTGTAGGGTAGGAAGTAGGGTGTGCACAATTCTGTTTTTTCATCGAGCGAATGGTGCATTAATTCCCAACCATCGTAGAGTAAAGACCAAGTTATTGGTTCAACGATTCCATCATCTTCGATGTTTTGTGATTTTTGGAAGTTTAAAACGGCTAAGAGTGTTTGAGGGCCGAAAATACCGTCAGGTTTTAGGTTGAGAAGAAGTTGGAGTTTCTGAACTTCTTGACCACGTGAATGGAGTTTAATTGGTTTCATATATTTTAGTTTTAACCGCAAAGGTCACCTAGAAGGCGCAAATTTTGCGGAGGGTTATTTTCGTTTATCTTTTGTTGTGGTTGGAAAGTAGATGAGGTTAAACATCGTTCTAAGTCTAGATCTGACTCGGTTCCCGTAGAGTTCTTCGAGTTCATCAGCATTGAGGTTGGTGGTAGCGTGGGTAACGATTCCATGATTGGTAAGTAATTCGTAGCGCTGGAGAAGGATTTCTCCAATGGTATTGCATTCGTTGCCATAAAATTTACTGGAGTTTTCTACCCCTAAATCATCGATGAAAAGTGGTTGATGTTTTTTTCCATATTTGTTGATTATATCCACACCATCACGTTGATATTCGAGTGCAATATCTCTTGAAGATTTGATTGTGTAAAGCTGTTGTTTGAAAAGAAATACGCGCAAAAGACTCATGATTGTTGTTTTGCCCGAACCAATTGGACCAATTAGTAAAATTCCTTTTTTGAGGTCAATGTTATATTTTTCGCATTGACGATCTTCATGAATCATGTAAATGATGAGGCGATGCAATGTGACGACATCGGAACGATGGATTTTGAATTCTTCACCGTATTTGGATTTCCCAAGGTATTGGATGTATCGCAGCGTTTTCTTAAAATTGAAAACACGTTGGTTGTTGATAATTTCATAAGGCTTTTCCATAATGTGATTTTTTAAAGTGGAACACTGTAATCTTTGTCTTCATTGACGTGTAGTCGCTGTTGTGCTGGGCTCATTTTTTCAAAACGGTCCTTTTTGTCGCGAAGAATCCATGTGTGAGCAGAGGCTTCCCAATTTTCCATTTTTGATTTCCCACCGATTCTCCATCCATTGGCTTCGTAGTGGTAGAAAAATAACTTGGCTTGCTCCCATGAAGCTTCTTGTTCGCTAAAAAATTTTTTTACTTTTTCGAGTCCTGGGGGAATGAATGCCTTTTTGGAGGGGTGTGATTTCAAATCGTTTTTATTGGGTGAATTCAATTCAGCCCTGCTTGATTTTTTGGACGAATGTAATTCGTCCTTGGAAAAAGAAGATTCATCAATTTTAAAATGTGTGGGAGGGGAAAGGGAATTTTTATTCCCCTCTCTCTCTTGTTTATAATTTTTATATTGTTTTTTATGTTTTATACTGTTTGTAGAAGGTACCAGTACTTGTCCTTCTACCTGTCCCACTACTTGTCCCACAACTTGACCCACAACTTGACCCTGTACTTGTCCCTCTTTTGGACTAGTAGTGGGCAACTGTGTTTTATTACTTTTTTTCACCTTTTCAGCTGACTGAAATTCAATCATTTTTACTAGGCTACCTTTTAACGGATTGTTAGAAGGGAAGTATTTGATATAGCCCCATTTATCAAGCTGATTGATGCAGCGATGATAGGTTGTCTTGGATCCAATTTTAGATACCCGCATGGCATCAGATCGATTGATTGAAATTGGATTTTTAAAACGGTTTAAATTCCAAAATTGGAATAATGCCAGGTATAAGCTCACGTGAGTAGAATTCAGACGATCATCATCTGAAAATTTACTTATAGCCTCACTGAGCTGAGAGATGTAATTTACCTTTTGCATGGCTACACATTTTGCTTATGATCATCGATGATGTTTAGGATATCCTGTTTGTCATAGAATATGACCCCACCTACTTTAGAAAAAGGAATAATTCCATTAACTCTCATATTTTGTAAAGTACCTGGAGAGATTCCAAGCATTCGTTGTACTTGGTGAGATTTAAGAAGAACAATGTCCGGCTCTTGAGCATGGCCAGCTAATTGTTCTTTTAAAATTGATTCTACTGATTGGATAAAAAACTCCGTTAATTCTTGCAGATCTTCCTGCGTTACAATTGAGATTTCCATATGACATTGGTTTTTAAGATTCGTTACAAATAGAAGTAATTATGTTGGATAAATTGATTTGCAAGGGCTTGCACTTTTGTTGAGAACACCAATGTTTTTAGGGGTTACATGGTTTTATTTTTTTCAATTTTATGAATCCTGATTATAGAAACGAATATTTCTTTGAAAGTCACATCAAAATGAATTAATGGGCATTAAATTAAATTTAAAAAAGGTATGGAATGATGATGCGAATATGAGTCGATTTTATTCTTTTTTTTAGATGTGATTCAGGTTTAACTTGCTTGTTTCTAGTGCCGTAGCTTGTTGTTGCGGTCTTGTTAATGAATGGATTTATTTGTGTTGCAACCCCCACTGCAACCCCCTTGAATCCCCTGTAAACATTGATAAACATCAATAAATACTAATTTTCAATTAATTCTATTTGAATTTGTTGCTTTTTGAGGTGGATTTATGAGTGGGAAATATCCAAATTGGGTTACTAATGGAGTTAAAATTAAAACTTCCATTATGAGATAATGAACATATAAACATATTTTATTGAATAGTATTTTGGTAATCTTCAATCGTGCTTTTTACATTTCCTCAAAAGCAGCTTATGGAGTTAGGTATGTACCAATAGCACTTTTCAATATTTGTAAGTCATAAGAAAAGATTATTCTTTAGATGGTTTTGTGAAATCCAAAATGTAAAAAGCAAAATCGCGAAGCATCTCTTTACTTGTACTGTCTAAATTGTAAAAATTGTTCCGGATACTGTCTGGTGTATAAGAATGGCCAGATTCGTTTTCATTAGTTTCATTAATCCATTCAGCGAACTTAAGCATTGATTCAGGATTGAATACCCCAAATCCTTTTGATACCAGATAATATGCACTTAATTTTTTGCTGCTAAGTGGAGTGACAATTTTTAAACTTACATGTTTTTGAACTTCCTGTTTTTTAGATCCAAGTTTTCTTTTGCTATATTTTAGTTCTAAATTAATCCATTGTAAAAGATTCAAAACTAGTGGAGTTTCATCTGTACTAAAGTTTTCGAAGGATGCGAGTTTTAATTGGAGATATTCCTTTTTCTTTTCCATGAGGAACTCGTTTTTTTCTTCATAACCCTCTAAGTTATTAAGAGTAGCTTTTAAACGATAGATTAAATACTCAAAGAAAACTTGTTTTTTAAAACTTATGGTTATTAGAAAATGTATAAGGTCTACTTGGTCCAGTTTTTCATACTTAAGCTTTTCTAAAAAACTGTTAAACGATTTTAAAAATCTACTGAAGTAATCAAACTCTTGATAAGTTATTCGTTTTGAAATTTCAAAGTGCAGAACTTTTCTCAATTCAGTTTCAATTAACAATTTAAGTCTTTCCTCAATTACTATTTTATTTAGCTGTTCGAGTATATTTTCTGCTTTGCTGACAAAATCGTTTTGATTGAGCAATTTAGAATGATATGGTATGTTTTTATTCTGGTCTATGAATTCATAAAAAGTCGTGGAGATAAAATCTAGAATCACAAGTATTGATTTGTAGATAAGTACTCCACAGTCCTTATTGGTATAGTCGTTTTTTAATTTTAGCTTTAAATCCGATGGCTTTAGGTTAAATCTAATGATGATCTCATTTAGATTACTGCTTAGATCGCGTTGTACTTTAATGATGTTTGACCGCAATTGATTGTCACTCTTTACAATGTTAATTTGTCTAATGTTGCTAATGTATTGTTTCTCCATTTCCAGAAGAAGTGTATTAAAATAACAGTATTTCAGTCTATTTTCTTCAACTTCATCCCAAGAGGCATCAATAACCATTCCTACCAACTGCAGACTGCCTTCATTTTTGTAAATAAAGTTGTTCTTAAGTTTCAGGGATTTGATATTTAAGTGTTCTAGGATTTTGGATTTTAAAACTTCTTTTACTTGTTTGGGGAATGCTGATTCTTCTGAATTAAAATAACTTTTCGCTAATGGATGACCTGAACTAATTCTTAATTCTTCAATTAATTGAAATTCATTATTTTCCTCTTTATACTTTCCAATGATCATGTCTTGACAATACACTCCTTCGCTGATGAGGTATTCAGCAATATTGTTAGTGTTAATCTTATCTGGAGCTAGGTCGCCATTTATTAAATCATAGTAAGAAATTGTTTCATTAAAGAATTCCTTCATATCGCGGTAGTTTTTTACTTGTAAAGTAGGTTACACATTTAAATTTCGATAGCAATATAAGGATATTTCAATAGTTTTCGAATCAATAAGTGTTTGTTAGCTGGATTTGTAGTTGATTTTAAGTAAAAACACCAAGCTGTTCAGCCTGGTGTTTGGTTTTAGTTTTGCTATCCTAGCTTATTCTGATCTTGCCTTTCTTTAGTGCTTTGAGATAGTATGTTTTTTAAATTTTTCATATCTTCCGATACTTTGCTTTCAAT
>Ga0209075_1002437_pt1 | contig 16399 bp, 17 predicted proteins | sample Stecom2011_FD_187523 | JGI IMG/M metagenome (GOLD analysis project Ga0209075, IMG submission 187523) | Agricultural soil microbial communities from Utah to study Nitrogen management - Steer compost 2011 (SPAdes) (version 2) | ecosystem: Environmental > Terrestrial > Soil > Agricultural land...
AAGTAGGGGTAAAGCGAGATTGGCATTACGAGAAAGGACACTTCAAAGACGAAATTCTTTTTCAACTCATAAAAGAATAATACCAAAACAAAACGGCTTCCTTATCCGGAAGCCGTTTTGATTCTATGTAGAGAAGTACGTTACAGATGAATGATAGAATCTTCGCCTAGGCTAAGTTCGCTCATTACAGCATTGATGTCTTCTACATCTACCTGAGTAGAGAAATAACCCGGTACAATAACAATTCGGAAAACTTTGTTCATTCTCCAAGAACTGTCAAGTGTCATTGGGTCGAAAGTAGCATCCATGTAGATGCTAAAATCGTGCTGAGTAAAGTCGAAATTATATTGCATGATGCCTTGGTTGAACGTATATACCTGAGGCAAAAGCTTCCAAATGTCATTTCCGTTAAATACCCCTGCAAGTTCGTACACCAACAATACATCCGAAGCATAAATCGAAGGATTCAAATCATAGAAAACCTGAAAGTTATTCGATGGCGTAAAGTTAGCCGTAACTTCAAATACTTCACTTATAGTATCCGGGCCGGCAGGACCTTGCGGACCCTGAGGACCTCTAGGACCTTCGCAACTCAACGTAAAAACGGCCATCACAGCCAAGACGAAAACAGAGCAAAACTTTTTCATAATAGTAGTATTTAGATTCCTGAATCAGCCAAAACAACAATCAAGCCATTTTTGATTTTGCTGTTTTCAGTCGCAGTTTTTAGCGAAAGAATGTTATTCTTCTAGTTTGATTTCGAACATCTTATCCCAGTTCTTTCCCGTAATAAATAGCGTTTTTGTATCAGGGTTGTATGCGATTCCGTTCAATACGTCCAGCTTGTCGTGCTGGGTTACTTTCGAACGTAGAGCCGAAAAGTCAATAACACTCTCAACAGCTCCTGTTTTTGGGTCGATAATCGCTATAGCATCTTTGGTATAGATGTTCGCAAAGATTTTACCGTTTACCCACTCCATTTCATTCACTCCCGGAATTTTCGTAAGAGCGGTGTAAACGTTGATATGGTCAATTTCCTCAAGCGTTTCAGGATCTAAGATGTAGATAGTTTCGGTTCCGTCAGAGAAGTAAAGCTTCTCACCATCGTTACACAAACCCCAACCTTCAACATTTTTAAAGTAACTGAAGGTTTTTTCTCTCTCTAAAGTCTCTGGGTTATAAATGAAACCTGTGTTTTCTCTCCACGTGAGTTGATAAGCTTTTCCATTTAAAATCGTAAGTCCTTCTCCGAAATATTTACTTTCTAAGTCTTTTTTAGAGAGTACTTCACCTGTTTTGTGATTCGTTTTTCGGATAGACGAACGATTATAAAGCCCTGTTGATTCATATAAAATTCCGTTATGGAACTCTAATCCTTGAGTGTAGGCTTGAATATCGTGAGGATACGTATTCAGGATTGAATACGTAAGCAATTTAGGCTCGATGCTCGAAACCACCTCGATAGACGTATTGATTTCTTGAGTTCTGCCTCCGAAGTAAACCAAACCTTTCAACGATTTCTTACCAAACCTTTCGTTTTCTAGTTTGTATTCGAGTTTAGAATTTCCTTTAACCGAAGCGATTCTTTGATTGTTAATGTAATAAATTACGGAATCGATAGTTGTATTTTTCTCGTTAAGTACCTCCAAAGAGATTGTTTCAACCGATTTGTGATGTTGTTTTAGGTGAGCTGTATTGAACTTAAAACTAGGCGTTTCGTCTTTACAAGAAAAAAATAAAGCGCTTAAAGCAAAGAGTATAAATAAATTGCGGTTTTTCATGATTTATGCTAGGTATATTGTTTTAGTGGAATGCTTGCAAAGATAGAAAATTATCGTACCTTTGCAAAAGGCAAGTCCTGCACGACCAGCTCCTGCAGAATCCTCCAGGGTGGGAACACAGCAAAGGTATGTGGTTGTAGCGGTGCGATGCAGTAAGCTTGCCTTTTTTTACTGAAATAACAGATGATAAAGATATATTAAGGTTGCTCAAAAGGCAACCTTTTTTGTATTTTAGCTTTTTTAAAAACCAAAGCAATGCCTCAAAAAATAGTCTTTATAACAGGTGCTTCTTCTGGAATAGGGAAAGCCATTGGCGAATACTTACATGATAAAAACTATGTGGTTTACGGAACCAGTCGTAATCCTGAAAAGTATCCGAATTCTAAAATTAAACTTCTTGCCCTTGATGTGACCGATGTGGCTTCTATCCAAAACGCTATAGAACAAGTCTTGCTTCAAGAAAACCGAATCGATGTGTTGATTAACAATGCAGGAGCCGGAATTACAGGAGCTTTGGAAGAGATTCCCACTACAGAGATTAAGCGAAATTTTGAGACCAATTTTTTTGGACCGATTGAGGTGATGAAAGCCGTTTTACCTCAAATGAGAAAGCAAAAGTCAGGACTTATTATCAATATTACTTCCATAGCCGGCTATATGGGATTGCCTTACCGAAGTGTCTATTCGGCTTCAAAAGGAGCTTTAGAGCTGATCACCGAAGCCTTGCGAATGGAAGTAAAACAATTTGGTATTGAAGTGACCAACGTCGCTCCCGGAGATTTTGCGACCAATATTGCTCGAGGTCGTTATCATGCTCCGCTCATTCAAGGTTCAGACTATGAGGCTTCATACGGAAAAACGTTAGACCTGATGAACACTCACGTAGATTCAGGAAGCAACCCTATCGAGATGGCAGAAGCGGTTTACAAGATTATCAATACCCCAAAACCAAAGATTCACTACAAAGTCGGGGCTTTCTTACAAAAGTTCTCTATTGTTCTAAAACGAGTATTGCCCGATAAGGTGTACGAAAAAATGCTTATGAACCACTATAAATTATAAGGCTCTAGCATCGAATAAATCGCAAAAGTACCTAACCAATGTCCGCCCTCATACGAATCCGAAATAAGATTCGGTAAGGAGTATTCGATGTGCTTATTAGCCAAGTCAATCAAATGGCTATAATTATCTGATTTTTGAGCAATAGCCTTCAAACACCAAGCTCTACTGAAGTTGAGTCCGTCAAGATGAACGAGTTTTCCGTCGGTTCGGTCTGATACTTTAGCCGGTTCTAACGAGAAGTTTTTGTCTTGGAGTTGTGGCAGAAACTTGTTTAGCCATCTCTCAAATTCGGTTTGTTCTAAAATCTTGCTCATCAAACAAGCTTCTTCCAAACAAGGCGATAAAAAGTCATAACCACTCGGCTCCCACGAGATAGGGCAATTTTGGTCTTCCATATAATACGCTTTGGCTCTTTGGGCAATGGCTTCCTTGAGCGTTTCATTCTTCAACGAAACAGCATAATCATAAGCCAGCGAAAGCCCAAAAGCCGTGTTGGAATGTTCGCCTACTCGAATTGGATAAACCAATTTTGGGAGGAATTCAATATATTTTTCAACCATTAAGTCCGTCAAAGGTTGGAGGTTTGCTTCTAAGGCTTTTAGTCGGGGTTCTTTAGAATAATGCAAAGCTTCCGCGAGTTTCAAAAGCCAAGCCCAACCATAAGTTCGCTCAAACGAAAGGTTGTTTTTATCTTGAAAAAATGCAATTTCGATAGCGATGTTTTCAGGTGTCAAATGCTTTTCGAGAGCTACAATGATTTCTTCTTTATGATTGATTGTAGGGAATTTATTGACTAATTCCACTAATGACCAATGTCCGTGCACAGCCGAATGCCAATCAAAACAACCGTAAAATGCAGGGCGAAGTTCATAAGGCGTTTTCAGGTCTTCGTGACTTCCGATAACTTGCCCGAGTTTATTCGGATATTCTTGAGTGATGCAATGTAGCGGAAGCTCCACTAAAGTATTGGCTTGCTCTAGGTTAAGAGCTAATATTTTCGAATTTGTTTCTTTTTTCTCCTTTTGACAACCTAAAAACAGTAATAAACCGGCTAAAAACAGTATTTTTTGCATAACTAAAAATTTTAATGCTAAGTTAATATAAATTGCTGCTCGTACGGGAGATGCTAGGATTTTTTTTGTAAATTCGTTGCAACGATTGTTTTTAATTAAATCAGGAAAAGCTTGAACGAAAGAATTATAGAACTCAATGTCGCTCCAGAGGAATTCTGGGGTATGAAAGATATCCACTTAGAAACCTTGAAACAACTATATCCAAAGCTGAAAATTGTAGCACGAGGGAATACGGTAAAGGTTTTTGGGGAAAAAGAAATTTTAGACGAATTCGAGAAACAGTTTCAAAGACTGATTGTACATTTTACTCGTTATAATAGTATAGATGTCAACGTTATCGAACGCATTGTTCAAAGTGATGCGCATGATGACAAAAAGTTCCACAAGCACGATGACGTTTTGGTGCATGGAGTGGGAGGTAAGCTCGTAAAGCCGCTTACACCTAATCAACAACGAATGGTCGAAGCTATCGAGAAAAACGATATGGTCTTTGCTGTTGGGCCTGCCGGAACCGGAAAAACCTATACGGGAGTGGCTTTGGCAGTCAAAGCTTTGAAAGAAAAACAAGTAAAGCGTATCATCTTGACTCGTCCGGCGGTAGAGGCAGGAGAAAACTTAGGGTTCTTGCCCGGAGATATGAAAGAGAAGTTAGACCCTTATATGCAGCCGCTTTATGACGCCCTCCGGGATATGATTCCGTTTGAAAAATTGGATGATTATATCCAAAAAGGTATCATACAAATTGCGCCACTTGCTTTTATGAGGGGGCGTACGCTGGACAATGCTTTTGTAATTCTCGATGAGGCTCAAAACACGACTCATTCTCAAATGAAAATGTTTCTAACCCGTATGGGTAAAAACGCCAAATTCATTATCACAGGTGACCCGGGCCAGGTAGATTTACCTCGAAGAACTTTGTCGGGGCTTAAAGAAGCTTTGTTGGTTCTGAAAAACGTAGAAGGTATTGGAATGATTTATCTAGACGACAAAGATGTAGTGAGACATCGATTGGTAAAGAAAATCATAGCAGCCTATAAGAGTATCGAAAATCAGGATTAAAGGTTAATTATAAAGCAAGCCCCCAATTTCACGAGAAAATTGGGGGCTATTTTTATTTAAAGGCACTATTAAGCGTGAATAGAACGATTGTCTGTAGCCGCTAAAGCCGCTTCTTTAATTGCTTCAGAGAAAGTCGGGTGCGCCCATGACATTCTTGCTAAATCCTCAGCCGATGCACGGAACTCCATAGCCGTTACTGCTTCTGCAATCAAATCTGCCGCACGAGCCCCGATGATGTGCATACCCAGGATTTCGTCTGTTTTCTTATCTGCTAAGATTTTCACGAATCCATCCGTATCCATACTAGCACGAGCTCTACCAAGAGCGCGGAAGTTGAATGTTCCTGCTTTGTATTCGATTCCGTCTGCTTTTAGTTGCTCTTCGGTTTTACCTACTCCGGCAACCTCCGGCCATGTGTAAACAACACCCGGAATCAAGTTATAATTAATGTGTGGTTTTTGTCCTGCAATAGTTTCTGCCACGAATACTCCTTCTTCTTCGGCTTTGTGTGCCAACATCGCTCCTCTTACAACATCCCCGATAGCGTAGATGTTTGGAACGCTGGTTTGAAGGTGGTCGTTTACTTCTACTTGACCTCTTTCGTTGATTTTCACTCCTGCTTTTTCTGCATTGAGTCCGTCTGTATAAGGGCGTCTACCTACAGAGATTAGAGCGTAATCTCCGTCAAGCGTAATAGTTTCTCCTTTAGCGTTCTCAGCTTGAACCTGAACGTTATCCCCGTTGCGCTCAACTGATTTTACTTTGTGAGAAGTATAGAATTTGATTCCTTGTTTTTTGAGTACTTTAGTAAGCTCTTTGGATAGTCCTGCATCCATTCCAGGAATGATACGGTCTAAATACTCCACGATAGAAACCTGTGCTCCTAGGCGAGAATAAACTTGACCTAATTCAAGACCAATTACACCACCACCAATTACGATAAGGTGTTTTGGAACTTCTTTTAATTTCAAGGCTTCAGTCGAAGTGATGATTCTTTCTTTATCGATTTTGATAAAAGGAAGCGTCGAAGGCTTCGAACCTGTCGCGATGATGGTATATTTTGCTTCAATAACTTCAGATGAACCGTCGTTTTTAGATACCTTGATATGCGTAGCATCTTCGAAAGAACCTACTCCTTCAAAAACCGTGATTTTGTTTTTGTCCATCAAGAATTTGATACCGGCACAAGTTTGGTCGATAACCGATTGCTTGCGCTCAATCATTTTCTCGATATTCACTTTTAGTTCTCCTGAAAGTTCGATTCCGTGTTCTGCAAAGTGCGAAACCGCATCGTGATAGTGATGCGAAGAATCCAACAATGCTTTCGAAGGAATACAACCTACGTTAAGGCAAGTACCTCCAAGAGTTGAATATTTTTCGATAATAGCAGTTGAAAATCCAAGTTGTGCAGCACGGATAGCAGCTACGTATCCTCCGGGTCCTGAACCAATCACAACAATGTCAAATGAAGCCATATTATATTGTTTTTAGTGGGTTTTTAAAAAGTCGTACAAAGATACAAGTTTTGATTCAAAGTTTTAGATATCAACTTTAAACTTTTTAAATCAAGTGTACTAAAGTGTAACCTTCGAATTCATAGAAGTGACCTTTGTGCTTGTGACTAATGTGTTGGTAGTTGACTTCGGCTTCGATTTCGTGACCGTTTATGTCAAACGGTAGCACGTTGATATGTTGTTTGAGGCTTAGGCCTTTTTGAGAGTGATATTTATAGATAGCCTCTTTGATCCCCCAAATGGTGGTGAGTTGTCTAGTGGTTTGTTCGATATTCGATTTATCGAAAAAGTCATTGTCAAAATCAGTAAACTTTCGAGCGATTCGAATGATTTTTTCTCGTTGTTGTTCCAGGTCGATTCCGGTAGGTTGATTCGAAATAATAATAGATGAAAAGTCAAACGAATGAGTAATTGAAATGTGTTTGCCGTCTTTCAGATGCGGCTTTCCGTTCTCATCATAATACAAGTCGAAATCTGTATAACCGGCTGTTCCCAGAAGTTTTCTAACGCTCAAAAAACCACGTTGGTGGATGTCTGAAGTCATGGATTCTAGTCTGTGTAAGCAAAAATCCTTCAAGACAATTCCTCTGAACAAATCATTATAGCTTTCGGTTATCTTCCAAACCAAAACACGATAATCTTCTGTCTGAATAGTCTTATATAGTGGCATAGTGCAAATATAGGAATTTACCCTTCCTAAAAAACTTTTTGCAAAACTTGTGAGATATAAATATAAGTGCTAAATTTGCGCACTTAAAAATTAAACTAAAAATTAATAGTTATGTATGCAATCGTAGAGATAGCAGGGCAACAATTCAAGGTAAGTAAAGACCAAAAAGTTTTTGTTCACCGTTTGGATGCAGAAGAAGGAAAAAGCATTAGCTTTGACAAAGTTCTTATGCTAGACGACAACGGAACAATCACTCTAGGCGCCCCGGCTATAGAAGGTGCTTCTGTAGAAGCCAAAGTGTTACAACACTTAAAAGGAGACAAAGTAATCGTTTTCAAAAAGAAAAGAAGAAAAGGTTACAGAAAGAAAAATGGTCACCGTCAAGCTTTGACACAAATCGAAATCGTGTCTATCGGAGCTGCTGCAAAACCTAAAAAAGCAGCTAAAAAGACAGAAGACCAAACAGCAGAATAATTCGTTTAACAATATAAAACTAAAAGACAATGGCTCACAAGAAAGGTGTCGGTAGTTCGAAGAACGGTAGAGAATCTCACTCTAAACGTTTGGGAGTTAAGATTTTTGGTGGTCAAGCTGCAATTGCAGGCAACATCATCGTAAGACAAAGAGGAACAAAACACAATGCCGGAGAGAATGTATATGTTGGTAAAGACCACACATTACACGCAAAAGTTGACGGGATTGTTGAGTTTAGAAAGAAAAAAGACAATAAATCATACGTTTCTGTAATTCCTTTTGAGGCATAATAAGCGTGTGTTTTTAAGATATGAACCCATTCGTTATCAATGCGAATGGGTTTTCTTGCTTGTATAAATTAGTATCGAAATTATGACAGGAACGGTTTATAAATCTACAGGAAGCTGGTATTTGGTGAAAGCCGAAGACGGCACCTTTTATGAATGCCGTATAAAAGGAAAATTTCGTACGAAAGGTATTAAAAGTACCAACCCTATTGCTGTGGGTGATATCGTTAACTTTGAGCTAGACCACACAACAGACAAAACTTTCGGAGTAATTCATCACATTCATGACCGTAAGAATTATATCGTTCGAAAATCAGTAAACTTATCAAAGCAAATTCATATCATTGCCTCCAACATCGACCAAGTGTTTTTGTTGGTTACAATGAATTATCCGCTCACAACCACTTCTTTTATTGACCGATTCTTGGCTACAGCTGAAGCCTATAACATCAAAGCCATATTGTTATTCAACAAAATCGACACTCTAGAAGGTGAAGATTTCGACAATCAACTCTTCTTACAACACGTTTATACCAAAATCGGCTATAAATGTCTTCGAATTTCTGCTACCGAAAAACAAGGCTTGGATAAACTCAAAGAATTGATGAAAGACAAAACCAGTATGTTTTCCGGACATTCCGGGGTAGGGAAGTCTACTTTAATCAATGCCTTAGAGCCTGTGTTAAATCTAAAAACTTCAAAAATTTCGGAATCTCACAAACAAGGGCAGCATACTACCACGTTTGCCGAAATGTATGATTTGTCTTTCGGAGCAAGGATTATCGATACTCCGGGAATTAGAGGTTTCGGTATGGTAGATATGCAACCACAAGAAATAACCGATTATTTCCCCGAATTCTTCGCTCTAAAACACAACTGCAAATTCAATAACTGTCTTCACAAAGACGAGCCACATTGTGCCGTCAAAGAAGCATTAGAGCGAGATGAGATTTTCTGGTCTCGATATAAAAGCTACCTTCAAATCCTTGAAGGAGATGATTCTGTTTATAGAACAGATGATTACGTTTAAGCGAAAATATTTGACAATTAACCTATTATAGGTATGGTTTTTGCAATCAATAAAGCGAAAGCGACCTGTATTTTGCGTTTTCTTCAGTATTCTACTGAGTCTTAATCCGAAATCTACATTAAAGGTTAGTCCAATTCTGAGGCTTATAAAAAATCCTTTCTTTAATCTAAATTATTAATCGGTTGGTTGCCAATGAGATGATTTCTTTTTGTTGTTTCGGATTCCCTATAATCATCAGGCAGCCTCACAAAAAAAATCTATGATGCAAACACAAACATTTCATGCTCAAAATTTACCTCAATCACAATTAAAACAACAACTCGTGGATTTTCTACACACCCATTTAGAGCAATATGGTGATTCAAAATCTGCCATTTCAAAAGCTATTGATTATTCACTAGGGCAAAATAATTCTCCCGGAGGGTTTACAATTTTGCTACAAGATAATGATATTATAAAAGGTGTTGTGGTGGTAAACCGTACCGGAATGAGGGAATACATTCCTGAGAATATTTTAGTGTATATAGCTACTCACAGAGATTATAGAGGAGAAGGATTAGGCAAGAAACTTATGGAAAAAGTTATAGCCGAAGCACAAGGAGATATTGCTCTCCATGTCGAAGCAAATAATCCGGCTAAAAAATTGTACGAAAAATTTGGGTTTACAACCCCTTATTTGGAAATGCGACTTAAAAAGTAAGAAATGGCAGAATTAATTATACATACAAGTAAGATTAAGAATAACATTCGCTTTTTGAGTGAATATTTTAAAGAGAAAAAGATTAAATGGAGTTTGGTCACGAAGGTTTTCTCGGGTGATAAAGAATTTTTGAGAAATATTCTAACGGATGAGGTAATCGAAAACATTGGTTCTGTAGGAGATTCAAGACTTACGAGTCTTAGAAACCTTAAAGAGGTGAATCCGAAAATGAAGACAATCTATATCAAACCTCCTTCAAAAATCTATGCAGATGAGGTGGTTCAGTATGCCGATATTTCGTTGAACAGTTCATTTTCTACAATCAAAGCGCTTAATCAAGCAGCTAAAAAGGTAGGAAAAGTTCATCAAGTTATCATTATGATCGAATTGGGAGAGCTGCGAGAAGGAGTGAATCGGGAGTCGGTTATGAACTTTTACGAAAAGGTTTTTCAAATGTCAAACATTGAGGTGATCGGCTTAGGTTCAAATTTGGGTTGTATGTATGGGGTCGAGCCAACGTATGATAAACTCTTACAACTTTCACTTTATAAAGAACTTATAACGACTAAATTTAATAAGGAACTAAACTTGATCTCAGGAGGGACTTCTATTACGCTACCGCTTTTAGAACAAGGGATTGTACCTAAAGATATCAATCACTTCCGAATTGGTGAAGCTGCTTTTTTTGGTGTGAGTCCATTAGATAACAAACGCTTTAAAGCTTTAGAAACCGAAGTGTTTGAATTCAAAGCCAATATCATTGAGTTGGAATACAAAAAACTTGTCCCTGAAGGGAAAATCGGAGAGGCAAATATTGGTCATACAGCTGATTTCGATAATAAGAATAAAGGAGTAAAATCCTATAAAGCTATTGTTGATTTTGGCCTGTTGGACGTTAACCCTGATGATATTGAATTTCTTGATAATAGTTTGAGTTTTGTGGGCATCACATCAGATATGTTGGTGATAGATATCGGTAACAATAAAGATGAGGATAATCAAAAGAAATATAGCGTAGGAGATACAATTGATTTTAAAATTAATTATATGGCTGTAGCCCGATTACTTAACTCAAAGTTTATTGATAAGAAATATTATTAGTATAACGACAATTTGACATTTAACGAATGTAAAAAGTCTGAGAATTAAGTCAAAAAGGCAGTTTTCTGGTATTGGTATTTTTTTTGTCTAAAGAGTAAGTGAAAGTATTGTCTAACTTAAAACTTAGGAATTATGGACTTAGTAAAATTCAATCAAAACGACTTTGGCCACTTACCAAGCTTTTTTGAAGACTTTTTCGGAAGAGATTTTTTCGGAGGATTCCCGAAGACTTCGTTTCCTGCAGTAAATGTAAAAGAAAATGATGACAAATATGTAGTCTTTATGGCTGCACCCGGATTGAGTAAAGAAGATTTTTCAATCTCTGTAGATAACAATGTACTTCAGATTTTCTCTGAGAAAAAACAAGAGAACGAAGAAAAAGGCAAAGATGGTAAGTTTACAAGAAGAGAGTATCACTACAATAAATTATCTCGTTCTTTCAGATTGCCAGAAAACGTAAATCCGGATGAAATTCAAGCAAAATACGAAAACGGTGAGCTTGTAATTCAAATTCCAAAGAAGAACGTTACTGTTACTCCAGTAAAACAGATAATGGTCGAGTAATAGAAATTTTTAGTTAGTTTGGTTAAGTTAAAAGAAAAATCCCTGAGCTTTTTGGAGTTCAGGGATTTTTTATTAAGGGAATGCAGATTAAAGTACACCAACTTCAACCATACATTGTTTCATCATTTGATAAGTTCTCTCGATATCGTTGTCTAGACCAATAGAGAAACGGATAAGTCCGTCTGTGAGTCCCATTTCTTTTTGTTCTTCCATAGGAATTTCTGATGAAGTTGAACTTCCGGGAGCAGAGAAAAGAGTTTTATAAAATCCTAAGCTCACAGCCAAGTAACCAAGGTTACGCTCTTGCATAAGCTCCATCAACTTGTTAGCTTTTTCTAGATTTCCGGCATCAAGTGTAAACATACCTCCGAAACCGAATTCGTGATTTAGCATTTTTGAATAAAGCTCATGAGAGTGATGAGATTTTAATCCCGGATAAACTACACGAAGGCCATCCTGCTCGAATTTTTCTGACAAATATTGAGCATTGCGGCTGTGTTGTTTGATACGGATAGGAAGCGTACGAAGGTTTTTCAAGATACTAGCTGCTCTAAGGCTATCCATAGTAGCCCCCAAAAGCATACAAGCTCCTGTGTTTACGTCTTTCAACTGATTGATAAACTCGTTTGTAGAGCAAATAACACCTCCTACAGTATCGCTACTTCCGTTGATGAATTTTGTAAGACTGTGAATCACCACATCTGCACCAAGCTGAGCCGGAGAAGCAGAAAGCGGAGAGAACGTGTTGTCTACGACTAATTTAATATTGTGTTTTTTAGCAATTTTCGATAGAGCTTCGATATCAGCTACTTCCAAAAGTGGGTTACTTACAGTTTCGCAATAAAGAACTTTTGTTTTTGGAGTAATAGCTTTTTCGACTTCGTCAAGTTTTGTAATGTCTACGAAGTTGATAGCAATGTTAAATTTCGGAAGGAATTTTTTCATGAAAGCATAAGTTCCTCCGTAAATCGTACGGCTAGAAACGATTTCGTCACCAGCTCCGCAAAGTTGAAGCAATACCGGAGTAATAGCTCCCATACCTGATGCAGTAACTGTGGCACTCTCTGTACCTTCCATAGCCGCTAGAGCTTGGCTCAAATACATTCCGCTTGGGTGAGAGTGACGAGAGTATAAATAACATCCTTCTAGGTTACCCTCGAAAGTATCAGACATTGCTTTGGCTGATAAGAAAGTAAAAGTAGAAGAATCTGATATAGAAGGATTCACACCTCCGAATTCTCCGAAAAATTGTAAATCCTGAATTTTGTTTGCCGGATCGAACATAACTTTATTTTTTAAGGTTAAAGATTTCTTTCTACAAAGAGAATAAATGTTGAAATAAAAAACAATGGAAAAGGGTTATTTTAGATTATATTTCTATTAATTTGTGTAGTAGTAGATAAAAAGTCTATATTTGTTTTTGTAAAATAGATTTTATAAAAAATGTTATTGGATTCAACGGACAAGAAATTACTTCAGCTCTTACAGCAAAACAGCAAACAGACGACCAAAGAGCTTTCTTTGAAGTTAAATCTTTCGGTTACAGCAGTTTATGAGCGAATCAAAAAGCTAGAAAAGCAAAAGGTCATCAAACAACACACGGTTTTATTAGACAAGAATAAGATTGATCGAGCTTTTATGGTGTTTTGTCACGTAAAGCTCATTCAGCATAGCAAAGAGAACATCATTGAATTTGAGAAGGAAATCAACAAACTCAATGAAGTTTTAGAGTGTTTTCACGTAAGTGGAGATTATGACTATATTCTGAAAGTCTGTGTATCGAATATGGATGAATTTCGCGAGTTCTTGGTAGCCAAACTCACCGCCATCAAAAATATTGGCAGCACACAAAGTAGTTTTACGATAGGAGAAGTGAAAAATACGACCGAATTTACTCTGTAATCGGGTTGAATTTTGCTTTCTTGCTTCCTTCGTAAATATCATATTTCACCAAACGAGCTTCGAGTTTACCGTTGAAGAGTTTGATTTTGCGAGAGGGTCTGAGTCCTACAAACTTTAAAGCCTCTAAGTTGGCGGTAATAAACCAAGCTTCTGTATTGGGGTAACTTTGTTTGAAGGTGTCACCGATTTCTCTGTAAAAACGCTCTAAATCAATATCCAAACGCTCTCCGTATGGAGGGTTGAAGAGCATAAAAAGCTTCCTGTCGGATTGTTTTTTAGTATCAAAGAAGTTTTGTAGCTGAATGGAAACGTATTCCTCAAGATTTGCATTTTTGATGTTGTCTTTGGCTTTAGCTACAGCCGAAGGAGCTTTGTCGTAACCTTTTATGGTATAGTGGAATTCACGGGTTTTCTTTAGTAAAGATTCCAGAATCGTATCGAAAAGGTCATTATCCCAATCGTTCCATTTCTCGAAAGCAAATTCTTTTCGGTTGACATTTGGCGGGATGTTACAAGCAATCATTGCCGCTTCGGCCAAAATAGTTCCACTACCACACATAGGGTCTAAGAAATCACATTGGCCATCCCATCCGGCAAGTAAAAGCATACCGGCAGCCAAAACTTCATTGATTGGCGCAATATTGGTAGCCGTACGGTAACCTCTGTGGTGAAGCGAATTTCCTGAAGTGTCTAGAGAAACCGAACAGATTTCTTTCTGAATATGAATATTGATTCTCAAATCCGGAAAGTCTTTATCAATGCTTGGTCGCTTTCCGAACTTGTCTCGGAACTGATCTACGATAGCATCTTTGGCTTTAAGCGCAACAAACTGAGAGTGGTTGAATACTTCTGAATTTACGGTAGTGTCTATTACAAAAGTTTGATTAGTAGAAATGAATTCACTCCAGTCAATGCTTTGAATGCCTTTGTATAGGCTTTGTTCGTTAAAAGCACGGAATTCTTTAATAGGTTTCAGGATTTTAAGAGCGGTTCTCAGAGCGAGGTTAGCTTTATACATAAAGCCTTTATCGCCGTAAAAACTCACCATTCGGACTCCGGTTTCCACATGAGTGGCTCCCAGATTTTTAAGTTCTTGAGCCAGTACTTCTTCAAAGCCAAAAAAGGTTTTGGCTATCATTTTAAAATTTTCTTTCATAATTATTTTTGTTTCAGGTCAAGTTTTAGGTCGTAAAACCATACAAAAAGGACCTGAAGTCTAGAGCTTGAGCCTATCAATTAAATGTCTTTCTTAAAAGTTTTTCTTCGTTTGTGAATTTCCGGATTAAAGTTTTTCCACAACAATTGGATTTTTTTATTCTCTTCCAGCTGCGGGTTGGTTTCAATCCATTCGATTTGATGTTTTTTATAAACCGAATAAAGTTCTCTGAAAATCAAGGAGGTTACACCTTTGTTTTGGTAATCCGGATGCACACCAATCAAGTAAAACTCCACATTTTTACTGTGTTTTAGGGCTTGAATGAGATGTAAGAAACCAAAAGGATAAAGTCGTCCGTGAGCTTTTTGAAAAGCTTTCGATAAAGAAGGAATCGTAACAGCAAATGCTACGAGCTCTTTTGTGGTATTATCCACTACACATGAAATAAACTCAGGATTGATTAGCGGAAGATATTTCTTTTTATAGTGCTCGATTTGGAATTTTTCGATAGGCACAAAACTTTGTAAAACTTTGTAAGACTCATTAAGCAAAGCAAACATCTTGTCGGCATAAGGCATGATGTCTTTGGTGGTCTTAAAATTGAGCGAAGACACGTTATATCGCTTCTCTATAACTTTTGATAGCTGAATAGCGTTGTCTATATTTAAGCCCTTCAAGCTGAATTTATATTCTAACCATTCTGCTTGTTTCACAAAGCCGAGTTGTTCTAAATGTTTCGGGTAGTATTCGTAGTTGTAAAGCCCGATCATGGTAGCAATTTGGTCAAAACCGTCGGTGAGCATTCCCGCTTTATCCATGTTAGAGAAACCCACAGGCCCTTCCATATACTCTAGATTGTGAGTTTTGCCGATTTCGGCTACTTTGTCCAGAAGAGCTTTTGAGACTTCGATGTCGTCTATCACATCAAACCAGCCGAAGCGTACCTTTGGTTTTTTGAGTTCTTCGACTTCGACTCGGTTAATGATAGCAGCAACTCTACCTACGACCCTTTTGCCTTTAAAAGCTAGAATAAAATGAGCTTCTACATTCTTAAAAATTGGGTTTCGCTTAGAAAAGCTTCGCATTTCGTCTTTGATAACGGGCGGCACCCAATAAGGATTGTTTTTGTACAGTCTGAAAGGGAAACGTACAAATCGCATTATATCTCTTCGGGTTTTGGCTTCTTTGATCGTTATCATGGAATAGTTTATTTATTCTTGAGGTGCTTCTTCTGTTGTTTCTTCTTTTTTAGATTTTTTTTCTTTTTTTCCGCCTTCGTCTTGGTTTATAGTGTCAAAAATTACGACGTCTTTATAGTTGAGCGTAAACCTCCAAGATACACCTATGCCGCCGTATAAAATATCGGGAGTGTCTTTAAAGTTTTTTCCTACAGAAATATCAAACTGTAAGTCTTCGTTCATCAAGAAAGCAGCCCCCCCTCTGATAACGACATCTGCATAAAAGTCACTTTTGTAGGCCTGACCTTCTAAAAATCCGCTCCATCTGTGATTGAAGCTCTTGGTTACCGTTAGAATTCCTCCTAATGTTGGATAATCTGTGGTGAAACGATCGGCAAAGACATTGGTCACGACTACCCATCCTCCCGTAAATTGATTTTGGAGTATTCCCATCACTTTAGGGCTTACTTTAGGGTCGCTATAAAAGGTATAAGGATTGTCGAACAAATTTAAATTAACTCCGGCATATAGAGCCACAGCAGGAATAAGGTCTCTCCATTTAAATCTTTGGTTCGCCTTCCAGCTGTATACATTCACTTGTTCTCTGTAATGTTTATTTGGGTCAAAAACCAAATACTTAAACCCGACAACAGAATGTTTCAGAGCATTTCTTTCTTCGGAATAAAAAGTGGTTTCATATGTATCAGTTCTGTACTGAAGCTCTGCAATAAACTCTAATTCCTCTAGCAGTAAACCATATCGAAGGTCTAAATCCATAAATAAGCCCGAAACGTCATAATCTAGTAAACTATGATTTTCGGTAATGTATGAAATGCCGGCTTCGGGTT